>Ga0208297_1000663_pt1 | contig 56886 bp, 55 predicted proteins | sample LMS_cellobiose_e_FD_187367 | JGI IMG/M metagenome (GOLD analysis project Ga0208297, IMG submission 187367) | Rumen-fistulated moose microbial communities from Alaska, USA - LMS_cellobiose_enrichment (SPAdes) (version 2) | ecosystem: Host-associated > Mammals > Digestive system > Stomach > Rumen... | reverse complement strand
CAACAATCTGTTGTTTGAATTCTTCCGAATAACGGGTACCGTTCTTGGACATTGTTTAACACACACCTTTCTATGAAACATTTTATCGTGTTAAACTTTTCGTGTCCACACTTATATACTAACACCAGATTTAGATTAAGAGTTTTAATTAAATTATCGAACATTTATTCACATACCATGTTTACAGTAACAGGATAAGTCAATAATAGGATTGTAATGCTACAGCCCTTGAGGAAAATAAAGCATATAGAAAGGAAGGGATTACAATGAAACTGATTTATGTAATAGTACGGAATGTAGACAGCACGAGGGTAACAGACGGATTAAACAGCAAAGGTTTTTATGTCACGAAACTTGCTTCAACGGGAGGTTTCTTAAGAGAAGGTAATACTACCTTACTGATTGGTACTGAGGAAGAGAAAGTGGATGAGGTAATAGAGCTGGTGAAGAAAGAATGCGGACCCAGACAGCAGATTATTTCCAATCCCGTAGGATCTGCAGAGTTTTATTCTACCCAGGTTATGGTAAATGTTGGCGGAGCTATTATTTTCGTAACCGATGTTGATAGATTTGAAAGAATATAAGGAAAAGTCATAAAAAATATTGCCTGATATGATAAAATTTAGTACAATTGGTGTGTTGTGGATAGGCATTATCCAAAGGAAAGGCACGTTAGGATGAGTATAGCAGACAACAAAGCAGATGACTACATAGATTATCATGAAATAATAGAGTGTATTACTGGAGCTATGGATGCCAAGGACAAATACACTGCGAATCATTCCTGGAGAGTAAGTGAGCTGGCTAAGAAAATCTGTGAAATTATTGGACTGAGTAATAGTGATACCAATGAAATTCATATAGCAGCGCATCTTCATGATATCGGTAAGATTGGCATAGCGGATGCTATCCTCAATAAAGAGGGGCCGTTAACACCAGAAGAATGGGAAGTCATTAAGACGCACTCACGAATTGGATATGATATTTTAAATAAGTCAAAACGAATGAAGCAAATCAGCGGAATCGTTCTTCATCATCATGAACGTTATGACGGAGGCGGTTATCCGGAGGGTATAAAAGGAAACGATATCCCCTTAGGTTCCAGAATCATTGCCATCTGTGATTCCATAGATGCCATGACAACGGAGAGGAGATACCGTTCAATATTATCACCTGAAGAGTGCTATAATGAGATTGAAAAGAACCTGGGCTTTATGTATGACCCATTTATCGGGAAGTATATTCTGGAGCATTGGGAAGAAGCAATCAAACCCTTTATCGGGTTAAACAATGAATAATAGTTCAGCAATATATATTTACAATTACATAATGGCAGTACAACGACTGCTCTACTCTGTAAGGGGGGATTCATCTGACACCATGGTGCAATGAATCCCCCTGTGTTCTACTGCTGTGGAGAATACAATCTGAGTACTGGTACGGCCGAATTTCTGAATCTGACCGATGAAAGAATCAAGCTCCATGGTACTGGGAAATGCAACTTTTATAAGCATGGCATAATGTCCGGTTACGCAGTTACACTCAATCACGTTGGGACAGGATTTTATGAAGGGATAGAATTCAACCTTTTGAATGGGTTCAACCTCCAGGTTGATAAAAGCTGTTATATGGTAACCAAGCTTAAGCCAGTTAACCTCTGCATGATATCCTTTGATAATTCCGTCCTTCTCTAATTTTGCAATTCTGGCAGCAACGGCAGGAGATGATAAGAAGACCTGGTCTGCTATCACTTTAAGGGGTGTTCTTGCGTTTTTTTGTAAGATTTCCAGTATATGTTCGTCTACATGATCCATATGTATACCTGCTTTCATTAAAGTTATTCCTTACATTTCTTAATATTATAAAATAAAGAGACCTTCAATGCAAGAAAGAATCCGTTCAAACATTATAATATTAAGAAAAATTAAGAAGTTGCGCAAAACGACAATAAACTACATTATTAAATTTACAAATACGCTCTAAGAAGAATCGAAATAAATCAGACTAAAATCATTATTTTATTTTGTCATTACCTTAAATAATTTTTATAAATTCGAAAGTCATTTACCCCTATTTACGGTTATCGAAAAAGGTGATATTCTCATTTGCATGAACTATTTGGAAAAAAGTATAAAAGTCTGTGTAATTTGCCGGAAGGGATATTAGACCGGGAATCAACCAGATGGAAAATAGAGAATGACATTATGAAAGGGAAGGTTGACAGAATTATGAGAATAGAAGCCGATTCAATGGGGAGTATGGCTATACCAAAAGATGCTTATTACGGAGTTCAGAGTTTAAGAGGAAGAAATAACTTTATAATGACAGGCAGACCTCTTAATCCATTGTTCATAGCAAATCTGGTAAAAATAAAGAAAGCTGCGGCATTAACGAATTATGAAGCGGGGCTTCTACCGGAAGAAAAGGCAGGAAGTATTATAAAAGCCTGCGAAGAAATCATAAAGGGGAGTTTCAGGGATCAATTTATTGTAGATGCCATACAAGGCGGAGCCGGAACCTCTGCCAACATGAATGCTAATGAGGTTATAGCCAATCGTGCAATCGAACTTCTGGGAGGTATAAAAGGCAATTATTCCATAATACACCCAAATGACCATGTTAATATGGCACAATCCACCAATGATGTTATACCTAGTGCCGGTAAGATGACTGTACTGGAACTTTTAGTAAAAGCTATAGCAGAACTTAAGAAATTAAGCGAAGCCTTATCAAATAAAGCAGAAGAATACGATCATGTTCTTAAAATGGGCAGGACCCAGTTACAGGATGCAGTACCAATGCGTCTGGGTCAGACCTTTCAAGCTTTCTCCACTGCAATTAACCGTGATATAGTAAGGCTGAAATTAGCAGGGGAAGAGATGCTGACTCTTAATCTTGGCGGAACTGCAATCGGAAGCGGTCTCAATGCCAGTCCATATTATTACTCAAATATCATCCCAAATTTAAACAGGCTATTTACTCACAATTATAAACAGGCAGCAGATATGTTTGATGCAACCCAGAATCTTGACGGATTTGTACAGGTATCAGGCTGTTTGAAATCCTGTGCCGTTAATCTGTCTAAAATCAGCAATGACTTAAGGCTGTTATCCTCCGGCCCCAGAACCGGCTTTGGTGAGATTAATCTGCCGGCGCTGCAGAATGGCTCTTCCATCATGCCGGGTAAAGTAAATCCGGTAATACCAGAGGTCGTAAATCAGGCAGCCTTTCAGATAATAGGAAACGATGCGGCTGTAACCTGGGCAGCCGGCAGTGGTCAGCTGGAATTAAATGCCTTTGAACCGGTGGTATTTTATAATCTGTTTGAATCCCTGGAGCTTCTGCATCAGGCAGCTTTTACCCTTACAAATCTGTGTATAACGGGAATAACTGCAAATGAGAAACACTGCAAAGCATTGTTAGATAACAGTGTGTCCGTAGCCACCGCACTCTGTCCGGTAACAGGCTATGAGGAAGCTGCAAGAATTGCAAAAACTGCCTTGAAGAAAGGTGTTTCTGTGAAAGACATTGTAAGGGAAGAAGGCGTTCTATCAGAAAAAGAAATAGAAAAGATCTTTGATTTATTTCCAATGACCTTAAACCCTCAAATCAAATATGAAAACAAGGAAATTTCTCTTTCATATTGAAGAATACCATAACCTGTGATACATTTATATGGAAACGAAAGCATAAATTGAGCCAAGGATTTGATTTAAAGGATTCGATTTAAAGGATTCGATTTATATAAATCCCTAAAATAGAATACAGGAATGGAGACAGATATGGCAAACAGAGAGCGTATCATAAATGAATTTGTAAAGCTGGTATCCATCGATTCCCCGTCTTTTGGAGAACGGGAAATGGCGGATGTATTATTGAAAGAACTGTCAGACTTGGGCTTTGTTGTAACGGAAGATGAAGCAGGAAAAGTATACGGTGGAAATGCGGGTAATCTCTACGGATATTTACCGGGTGAAATAGACGGACCGCCCATTCTGCTATCTGCACATATGGATACAGTAGAGCCTGCCTTAAATAAAAAAGCCGTTGTACACCCTGACGGAACCATAACCAGTGATGGGACCACTGTGTTGGGAGCAGACGATCTGTCCGGTGTCGTAGCTATCTTAGAGGCTGTTAGAACCGTAAAAGAGCAGAAACTGCCTCACCGCAGTATAGAAGTATTGTTCCCCATAGCAGAAGAAGTATATCTGAAAGGCTCTGATGTATTCGATTATTCAAAAATAAAAGCAAAAGAAGCCTATGTCCTGGATTTAAGCGGCGAAATAGGAACCGCAGCTTTAAAAGCACCCACTTTAGTGTCCATAGAAGCAGTCTTTACTGGAAAAGCCGCTCATGCAGGTTTTGCTCCCGAAACCGGCATACACGCCATAAAAGCAGCAGCGGAAGGCATAACTGCCATACAAATGGGACGCATCGATACAGAAACGACCGTTAATATAGGCCTGATAGAGGGTGGACTCGCCAGAAATATCGTACCGGAAAAATGCATACTGAAAGGAGAAGTAAGAAGCCTTCGTCATGAAAAAGCCCTGGAGGAAACAGAGAAAATAAGACAGGCCTTCCAGGAAGCCGCAGACAAAGCAAAAGCCATCTTAACCTTTGAGACCACCTTTGGCTGCCTCTCCTACGAGACCTTGGAGAGCGATCCGGTAGTACAGCGTTACGAGAAAGCTTGCCAGGAACTATCCATAAAGACTAACTATATAGAAACCTTTGGCGGAAGTGATAACAATAATTTTGTACGCAACAACATTACCGGTATCGTAATGGCCTGCGGAATGAACAGTGTCCACTCTACCAAAGAATACACACATATCGATGACCTGGATCGCTGCACAGAAATAGTGATAAAATTGATAACCTCAGCTAAATGAAAATAATAAAGGACATAAATTCAGAGAAGGCCGGAATTATAGATTCCGGCTTTTTTAAAAGGTAGTTTTTCACAAGGGGACGGCGAATTACACAAAGCAGAAAAAACTCATGCTTCGATTTCAAGGAATAAGAAGTCCTAATTTCTCTGAATATTTTGTGCTGGGCATATAATAAAACAGATAACTCGCTTCGCTCAAACAATCTGTTTCATTATATAGCACAAAATATTCAGAGAAAAGGACTTCTAATGCCTTTCCATAGGCGCATTCGTTCTTTCTGCTTTGTGTAATTCGCCTGTACTTTTATTGAAACAAGACTTTGAATTTCAAGTCTGAATTGCAAATGAAATAAGAAATATAAACCGAAGCAAATATGATTTAACAGTAACCCCTAATTCTTAATTTTGGGCATTATTAAAACAATGTATAATAAATTTCAATCCAACCTTATTAACTAAATCATTCATAACGAACAGATAAGGCTGGTCAAGCCAAGTAACCAGATGATTAGGGGGGCTGTTTGGCAGGGGTGCCTTGAGAGGTTCCTTATGACACTTAAATTCCAGTGAATATTCCTAGGTAAGCCAGTGCCACTGTCTGAGCGCAATAAACCTACATTCCCACAACATAACAGCGAGTTTGGCACAGGCTTACCTGTCAGGAATAGTCACTGGAATTTTAGTGGAATAAGGGTTCTCGAAGAAAAACCTGCCAAACAGCCCCCCTAATCATCGTCCACAGCCACAACCTCCCGTTTGACATCTCACAACCTCCTGACATCCCAGCATCTCCCGTCTGATATTCCCCCACCCCTATTGACTTTTGTCTCCAAAAATGTTACCTTGTCCATTGACTGACTACGCGCAGACACCATATTTACACAGATGACCCTGTGAATTAATTCCATTTGTCATAAGTGGACAGCATTAACAGGATGGGGGATTAAAATGAACGAATTAAACAGCAAACTAGAAAAACGTACCTTTTATAAATTAGTAATTTCACTTGTATTGCCTATGGCCTTACAGAATCTTATTAATGTAGGTGTAACCTCTACAGATGTAATACTTTTGGGCAAAGTAGGAGAGACCTCTCTGTCCGCAGCTTCCCTTGCCGGTCAGGTACAATTTATCATGACCCTGATTTTCTTTGGTCTGACCTCCGGTGCAGCAGTTTTAACTGCACAATACTGGGGAAAGAAAGATACTGAAACCATTGAGAAGATAATGGCTATTGCAATGCGGTTCTCCTTGTGTATTGGTTTGATTTTTACAGCGGCAGTTCTGATATTCCCAAGTCAGATTATGTCTATATTCTCCTCTGAGCCTGCAGTTATTGAAGAGGGAGTGAAGTATCTGAAAATAATAGCTTTCTCCTATATATTGATTTCCTTTACCATGATATATCTGAATATTATGCGAAGTGTGGAAAGAGTTATTATATCAACTATAATTTACCTGGTTTCTTTTATTATAAATTTGATATTAAATCTGATATTTATTTTCGGTCTATTTGGAATAGAGCCTATGGGAATCCGTGGTGCTGCCCTTGGTACCTTGATTGCCAGAGCTTCAGAAGTGTTATTAGTTAGCTTTTACGCTTTTAGAGTCAATAAGACGATACATTTTCGTTTTAAGAACCTGTTCGTTAGAGATAAGCTGTTAAGCAATGACTTTTTGCAGTATTCCATACCTGTTATGCTAAATGAGCTGCTCTGGGGAGCTGGTGTAGCTGCATCGGCCGCAATTATCGGACATCTGGGGCAATCTGTAGTAGCCGCTAATTCCGTAACACAGGTAACCAGGCAGTTTGCAACGGTTATAACTTTTGGTGTATCCAATGCTACCGCAATAATCCTTGGAAAAGCAATCGGTGAAGGGAAGGAAGAACTTGCCAAGCTGTATGCAAAAAGAATGGTTCGCATAACCATCTGTCTGGGTTTTATCGGAAGTGTGATTATACTGATAGCCGGTAATACCGTAGGACACTTTCTGAACTTAAGTGATCAGGCTCATTCTTATCTGAAATTTATGATGTTCGTCATGTCCTATTTCGTTATTGGACAGGCCTTGAATACTACCCTGATTGTTGGAGTATTTCGAGCAGGAGGAGATACCAAATTCGGACTATTACTGGATGCATCGACCTTATGGGGAGTAGCAATATTATTTGGGGCACTGGCTGCGTTTGTATTTAAGCTGCCTATACCGGTTGTTTATATGATTCTCCTGAGTGATGAAATTATTAAGATTCCATTGTCTCTTTGGAGATACCGTTCCATGAAATGGGTAAGAAATGTAACACGATAAATACATTTTCATTAAAAGAAGTATTTAACTAATAATGAAAATTACTTAAAAATCTAACAATGATAAATTCATAATAATGAAAATCTTTAATGTGGAAAAATTACTTAATAATAAAAATCATTAATAATGAAAAACTACTTAACAATGAAAAATTACTTAACAATGAAAATCTTCTAAAAATGAAGATTAATTTATAATGAAAATTTTCTGATAATGAAAAATTATTATATTATGATAATTAACTAACTAATAATGAAAAATTACTTAATAATAAAATATACTAAATAATAAAAACTAACGTAAACAGAAGAAAAGGTGCAGCATAAGCTGCACCTTTTTAAGATTCATTAACAGACAGAGGACTTATGAAGTCTCTGATTTAGAAACACTGATACGTTACAATGTTATTAAGACTGATTCGCTGATATATCCATCCAAAGCCTCTCCAGCGATAACCAATGGCTGTCTGCCTGCCTATAAAAGAAGGAAAGAACCAGTAACTGGTTCCATTTACAAGCCAGACGTAGGTATTTCTGTCAATACAACCGCGCATACCCCGGGCTCCGTTTTTGAAAGCGGGCATAGGAGGGGTAAAATCAGGCGGTGTAATCAAGGGTACAGGGGGAGGTGGTCGATAGCCTTGACCATTAGCACGCTGCATGGCTGTAAGTTTCTTCTGGCAATATGGTTTCTGCATACTGTCCTTATTCGACGGGCTGTTATATTTGTGCTCCGGCTGCAAGTACATTCCCCTTTCTGATTTATACTATAATTTATGCGAAAGAATCTTTTTGGTGTTAGCTTTCCGCTATTTCGCTAAGGTTTATTGATAAAATTTGTTTACTAAATAACAAAGAAGGAGTATAATAAATTGAGAGTGTGAATTATTTAGCAAAGTCTTTCGTCTGGAATTACCAGCATAAATACTGTTTGAAAACAGTGCCTGGTATTTTCTGCTGGTCAGGCAAGGGATGGAGTGCAGCAGTTAATGGAAATATCGATGATAACACAGTATAAGTAATAATCTTGTATCTGAAATAAAGGAAACTAAGCTGGCAGTAGAGGTAGTCCATTAAATAATTCAAACTTATCCAAATTAATAATAAAGAATATATGTACTGATTAAAAGGGTTCGTCCCGATTGAAAAGGCATTGGAATCATAATTTTAAAGAAGTATGAGATACCGTTAGGGCATTTTTTACTTCTTATATGAGAATCCTTATGTCTTTGGTCAACCGCCTGGGACGTAAGGATTTTTTAGGCTAACAAATCATAAACAGGATTAGTTGAATTATGAATCATAATTCCCAAATAGGAGGATGCCATGAAGGATTTAATAGACATCTTAATAAAGACCAGAAACCTGAAAGAGGAAGAATTTGCGGCACTGATACGGGGCATGTCTGAGGAGGATGGGCTGTATCTAAAAGAAAATGCTTTTCGAGTGAAGCAGGAGTTCTACGGTAACAAGGTATTTACAAGAGGCTTGATTGAATTTACGAATTATTGTAAAAATGACTGCTATTATTGCGGCATCAGAAAGAGTAATACCAATGCAGTAAGATATCGTCTGACTTTTGAAGATATCATGTCTTGTTGTGAACAGGGTTATGAACTGGGATTTCGTACCTTTGTACTTCAAGGCGGGGAAGACTTAAGATTTACAGACGAAGATATTGAAAAAGTCTGTCTTAGTATTAAAGAAAAATACCCGGACTGTGCAATAACCTTATCTATTGGTGAGAAAAGCTATGAGTCTTATAAAAGATACAAGGAAGCCGGAGCTGACAGATACCTGCTGCGCCATGAAACTGCCGATGAGGAGCATTATGGGCTGCTGCATCCGAAGAGCCTAAAACTTGCGGAACGCAAACAATGCCTGTGGAATCTGAAGGAGCTGGGATACCAGGTAGGCACCGGTTTTATGGTGGGTTCACCTTATCAGACACCGGAATGTATCGCCAGGGATTTAACCTTTATTAAGGAACTGGAGCCGGCTATGGTTGGAATCGGTCCATTTCTCCCACATCATGACACACCTTTTAAGGATTTTTCCAAGGGTTCTTACGAGCTGACCTTAAGGCTTATTGCCATTATCAGGCTTATGATACCAAACGGCCTGATTCCGGCAACAACAGCCCTTGGTACGATTCATCCCAAAGGCAGGGAAGAGGGCATCTCCTGGGGAGCTAATGTTGTAATGCCTAATTTATCCCCGGTCCGGGTAAGAAAGCAGTATGAGCTCTATGATAATAAGATCTGTACCGGAGACGAAGCAGCAGAATGCAGAGCCTGTCTTCAGAGAAGGATGTTAACCGTCGGACATGAGATAGTAACCGCCAAAGGCGATTTTATCCCCCACGCATTTGAAACAGTAGAAGGGAAGGAAGATATATGTACAATGTAATGTCAAAAAAGGCAGAAGAATTTATTGATGACGGAGAGATTAAGGACACCATAGCCTATGCACTTGAAAATAAAAGCAACAAAGAATTGATTGACAATATTATCAAGAAGGCAGAGCTTATGCAGGGAATCAGCCACAGGGAAGCAGCCGTTTTATTGGAGTGCGACTTAGAGGAAGAGAATGAAAGAATGTATCAGCTGGCGAAGGAAATCAAGAATAAGTTCTACGGAAACCGCATTGTTATGTTTGCTCCCTTGTATTTGTCTAACTACTGTGTAAACGGCTGCGTTTACTGTCCATACCATCATCAGAATAAGCATATTGCCAGAAAGAAGCTTACCCAGGAAGAGATAAGGAATGAAGTTATAGCCTTACAGGACATGGGTCATAAGCGTCTCGCGCTGGAAGCCGGAGAGGACCCGGTAAATAACCCTATTGATTATATTCTGGAATGTATCAATACCATTTATTCCATTAAACATAAGAACGGTGCTATCCGCAGGGTAAATGTCAATATAGCGGCTACCACCCATGAAGATTACCGCAAGTTAAAAGAAGCAGGAATCGGTACCTATATTCTCTTTCAGGAAACCTATAACAAAGAGAATTATGAGAAACTTCATCCCACGGGACCAAAGCACAATTATGCATATCATACAGAAGCAATGGACAGAGCCATGGAAGCAGGAATTGATGACGTTGGTCTGGGTGTCCTTTTTGGCCTTAATCTCTACCGCTATGATTTTGTTGGAATGCTGATGCATGCAGAACATCTGGAGGCAGTTCTTGGTGTTGGACCTCATACCATAAGTGTTCCGAGAATACGTCCGGCTGACGATATTGATCCGGAGGATTTCACCAATTCCATCTCCGATGATATTTTTGAGAAGATTGTAGCGGTACTTCGAATTGCCGTACCTTATACGGGAATGATCGTATCCACCAGAGAATCCAGGGAAACCAGAGAAAAGGTGCTTCAACTTGGTATCAGCCAGTTAAGCGGCGGCTCCAGGACCAGTGTGGGTGGTTATGCACAGGAAGAAGAGGAAGAGGATAATTCCAGTCAGTTTGATGTAGAGGATAAGAGAACTCTTGACCAGGTGGTAAACTGGCTGCTGGAATTAGGGTTTATTCCAAGCTTTTGTACTGCCTGTTACAGGGAAGGAAGAACCGGTGACCGTTTTATGAAGCTGGTGAAATCAGGTCAGATTGCGAATTGCTGCCAGCCTAATGCCCTTATGACCTTAAAGGAGTATCTGGAGGACTATGCAGGAGAGGATACAAAGAAAAAGGGAGAACAACTGATTGAAAAGGAACTTGAACATGTAACCAATGAGAAAGTAAAGGCAATAGCAAAAGATTACCTGGTTCAGGTTCAGGAAGGAAAGAGAGACTTCCGATTCTAGTTCACCGGGGACGGGAAATTACACAAAGCAGGACTTCTCATGCCATGATTTCAAGGCATGAGAAGTCCTGCTTCTCTGATATTTTGTGCTTGATATATTATTAATAGAATAGAAACTTAATTTCGCTCAAATAATCCGTTTTATAATATAGCCAAGATATTCAGAGAAAAGGACACAAAGAAAAGAAAAACATAAACTGTCACTACAATTCCACTCTGTATTTTTCTCCGATAGCAACAATCTCATCTAAGCTTAATTCCTTCAGAAGTACATTTTCCGCATCATAATAGTTAAGTTTATCTGCGGGCAGTGCATTCATGAAATCTGTAAAGTTCACAATATAAGGCTCCTGCTCATCTGAAAGTGCCACTAGTGTTACATACCAGTCACTGATAGCAGATTCTTTGCCGGTATCAGGCAGCTCTAAGCCAAAGGGTACTTTAGGAGAGGCGGGAATGATGCTCGGGGTTGTCTCTGTAATTGCAAACATTCCGATAAAATCCTCTTTTCGTTTATAAATTGCCGGTTTGGCATAATACACGTCTATTGCCTGCATGTTATGTAGGTAATCACTGAAATCCTTTAAATCCTCAGCCTCTCTAAAACGTGCTTTCTCTTTTTCACCCAGTACAAGGGGCCATAAGGCACAAAATATGGTTAAGGATTCCTTCTCTTCATCGTTGCAAAAATTCTTAAGTACCTTTAAGCTAAAGTCTCTATTGGTTTTTCTGGATTCATCTAATTCTTTCTCATTCAGAACAGTTCCATCTACATCCACTTTACAATTGGTCCAATGAGACTTAATTCTTTGAATGAGATCGTAAAAAGCATCGGTTTCCTCCAGAGTAGAGGGAAATGGAAGCCGCAGATATACAGAATCTTTCTTCTGGGCGTTCCAGTCAATTCCGATACCCCTCGCTAATCTGTCCGGCAGATAAGCAACAAAACCTTCTTCACCCAGCTCGCCTTCTATTAAGCGTAAACCATCGAATCTGCCATATTTTAATTTGCTGCCAAGTAATACTTCCAAGGGCAGAGTTTTTTTAAACAGTCCCTTTTGTGTGATTGTAACATCTACTCCCATAGTGTTAAGTTATCTCCTTTGTAGGTATTTATTTGCCTGAGATTAAATCCATTGTAGCAGTTATAAGGTATTTACTCAATTAAAAATTGGAAATAAATAGCCTAAGATTGTATTAAGATATGCTAAGTATTTCTGAAAAATAACAGTATAGCCTGCTCTCAAAAACTAAATAATCAGGATAGAAATCTGCCTTCTACATGATTTTATATAAATCAATATATATAGTATATTATTTAAAAAGATACCTTGACAGATGAGGTATATATAAATATAATATAGTCAAGATAAGGAGGTAGCAATATGTCGATTACATCAGACGTAATTCGTGGCCATACGGAACCGATTATCCTGGCACATCTATTGGAGGGGGACAGCTACGGCTATCAGATCAACAAAGAAATTATGGAGAAGACCAACAATTTGTTTGAATTGAAGGAAGCTACTCTTTATACAGCATTTCGCCGTCTGGAACAGGCGCAGCTGATTACCTCTTATTGGGGAGACCAGGAAGTGGGTGCCAGAAGAAGATATTATTCCATTACGGATAAGGGCCGCCAGGCATATCAGGACTATAGAAAAGACTGGGAGAATGCCAAATTAATAATTGATGCTTTATTAAAGTAGATGGAGGAAGAATAATATGGATGAGAGAATGAGAGCCCATATCGAGAAGCTTTTCGAAGAAGCACCCAAAACAAGAAAAGCATTTGAGCTGAGGGAAGAATTACTTGGTAATTCGGAAGAACGTTATCAGGATTTGGTTGCGGAAGGTATGAAACCGGAGGATGCCTGCATGCTGGTCATTAATTCTATCGGTAATGTCTCGGAGCTTTTTGAAGGGTTGGAGGACGTAGGTACTGATTACAGCAAGATTCAGGAGGCACAGTATAAAAAGGTTGTTATGGTAAAGACTGCGGCGGTGGGATTATATATCTTTAGTGTGGTTCAGTTTTTAGCCCTTGGACTAATGAGCGGTTATATGTATTTTCCCATTGATTTAACCATGATTGGTTTTATAGTAATGCTGTTGTTGGCTATCATACCAACCTGTATGCTTGTATATATAGGCAATATGTATCCGAAATATAAGCGTAAGGATAACACGGTAGTTGAGGAATTCAAGGAATGGAAAAGCAGCTCCCACAAGAGCAAATCAGTAAAAACCGCGGTGCTGTTCGTAGCATGGACTTTCATATTAGTGCTATATTTTGGTATAAGTTTCGCAACTTTTGACTGGTATGCAACCTGGATAATATTCCTGGTAGGTGCCTGTGTACATGCAATTATTGAATTGCTTTACCGTTTGAAGGAGGATAAGCAGCGTTGAGACCATTTTTTAAAGTCCTGATCATTGTCTATGCAGCGATTGCTATCGGTTTGATAGGTCTGTTAATCTTTCTGATTCATACAGGGGGAATACGGACGACTAATTTTTCAATAGGTGGCAATCTTGAGCTGGTAAATACACAAACTATTAGCCTGGAGGGAATTGAAGCCCTAAAGATTAAATACAGCTCCGATGATGTTGTGGTTTATGAAAGTGAAAGTGACGAACTAATCTTAAAAGAATATATGAGCTTTACTCCGAAGAAGGAGGAGCTTACCCAAATCACGAAAAGCGGAAACGAGTTAAGGCTGGAGGGTAAGCGGGACGGCTGGAATGGTATGATCTTAGGCTTTAACAGAAGCAGCCGCATGGAAATATATCTGCCTGCGGGATATAAGAATAATATATATATCAGTAGTGCCAGTGGTAACATAGAATCGGGCTTGAATTTAGAGGTAAGGGAATTTGAGGCCTCCACTGCCAGCGGTGATATAGAATTTAATGAAGTATCCGGAGAGAATATAACAATCTCCACTGCCAGTGGTGACATAGAATTTAATGAAGTATCCGGAAAGAATTTAACGATTTCTTCAACCAGCGGAAACTTAAACTTTAAGAAAGCAGAAGGAAATCGGATATTATCAACCAGCAGCGGTGATATCAAGGTATACGGAGGCAGTGGTAAAACAGAGATATCAAGTACCTCAGGCAGTATCTATGTTGAAAATTCCATAGGTGATTTTAGCGCAGGCACTTCCAGTGGAGATATTAAGGTAGAAGGTACCATTGGAAGAAAAAATCTTCATTCTACCTCAGGAGAGATAAAGCTTGAGAATAGCGAAGGATATATAAAAGCATATACGTCCAGTGGAGATATCCGTATCAGCAACACAAATGGAGCCGGTGATTTTCATTCAACCTCAGGACAAATAGAGGTTGAATTTAGTAAGGATATTTCTTTGATTACAGATGATATCAAGGCAGAGTCCTCCAGTGGAGATGTAACAATGCGTATACCGGCCTCTTTGGCTTTTGTATTTAGTGCCAGTACCAGCAGCGGTGATATCAGCTTTTTTAATGACCTGGTAAGCTATAGCAAGAATAACAAGAAAGCGACAGCCACAGTGGGAACAGATCCGCTAATTCAGTTAACAGTTGAAACCACCAGTGGTGAGATAAAAATTAAAAGTAAATAGTCAATGAGGAGGCTGTTGCATTTTAAACAATGCTCTGCAAGAAGTCCCTTGACTTTCCTTCACGTATTGTCTGAAAGACACATTACCAGTTTCGTGTGCTATAATCGTACAAAGCTTGTTTGCTTTTCGAAACACAAAATCGGTATTATCCTTCAGACATTGCATAACAGGGAATTCAAGGGGCTTCTTGCAGTTTTACATTGGTTTTGCGGCAGCCCTTTTATTATGTAAGGGCTAACAGAAAAGCAGAAGGAAAAATTATTCCATCTAATATATCGGCCATAGGGAGATATAGCAAGTCTGAAACGAAGAAAATAAAAAAAATTGGTAAATCCATGGTGGCAATAATTCTTAAAAGATTCTCTTTTATAAGGAATGTCTTCTATATAAACTGGTAAATTTATTTATTTGGGACAAATATATAAAAATTATCAATTAGAAAAATAATGCTTGCCTAAATTAGGTTAGTTATGATAATCTTGTAATATATTAAATGAAAATGAATATCAGTTGCAATTAATAAATATAATATATGATAGATAGAGACTAATTTGCTTCTGTTATAAAGTGAATTCTGATTTATAACGAAATCACTTTACCTACCGAATGCAAAAGGAAAAGAGAGGTGATTTTATGAGCGTTGTTATAGTAGGAGGACATGACCGCATGGTCTGTACTTACAAGGAAATATGCAAGCAGCATAATTTTAAGGCTAAGGTATTTACCCAGATGCCGGCAAATTTCAGGACACAGGTGGGAAGTCCTGATTTATTGATACTGTTTACCAATACGGTATCTCATAAGATGGTAGTATCAGCATTAAAGGCAGTGGAAAAAGACTCCACCATTGTGGAGCGAAGCCACAGCAGCAGTGCATGTGCCTTAAAGGACATATTATGCGAATATTGCAATAAATGCAATAAATAAAATATGGAGGATTAAGTATGAGTAAGATTAATATCGTTTATTGGAGCAGTACAGGAAATACAAAAGCAATGGCTGAAAAGCTTGGTGAAGGCGTAAAGGCAGGCGGTAAAGAAGCGCAGGTTACCGAAGTATATCAGGTAAAGGCAGCAAGTCTGAAAGATGAAGCAGTATATGCACTTGGCTGCCCCTCTATGGGAGCAGAGGTATTAGAAGAAGATACCATGGAGCCTTTTGTTGCAGAACTGGAACAGTATGTATCCGGTAAGAAGATTGCTCTGTTTGGTTCTTATGGCTGGGGCAATTGCGAGTGGATGCGTGATTGGGAGGAGCGTTTAAAGAACGCAGGAGCTGAAATTGTCGGTGGCGAAGGAATTACATGCTTAAACGACCCCGATGATGATACCCTTAACGCACTGTTTGATTTAGGAAAGAAACTGGCGGAAATCTAAAAATTAAGCTGTGAGCCTATCAGCCTGGTTATATTCAGGTAAGATAGGCTTATTTTTTTACCAGTTGGATTAATTTTAACCAGCTGGTTTATTTTTACCAGTTGACTGCCCTTGTGCTTCCAACCGGAACATGTTAACATAGATAGAAGAACTTCTGTTTGCCTAGAACTTAAAACTAAATTATGAATAAGAACACTACAGGGTAAGAAGACTCTAAAATTTGATACAATAAATATTATTATGGAAAGTGACCCAATAGCATTTATTCATTGGTAATGGTAAAAGAGAATAAGCATTTATACCATAACAAAATAAGAATGAAATTCCCACTCTCATTTGTGATAGTTCTAAATCTGTAGTGATAAGGATTACATCAATAGGGTCATGAAATAAAAGACACATAAATGAAATAACTCATAAATCTTCGTGTCTATGGTGCAAGATTTGCAATTCAGTGGCGTAAGATTCCAATTTATAAGAAAGGAAGGCTTCAATATGAGTGAAGATATTAAAAAACAGGCACTAAAACAATTCACCCTTGGGGGTAAGACCTATGGCTATTACAGTATCAACAGCCTAAAGGAAAAAGGTTATCAGATAGATAGACTGCCCATAACCATAAAGATTCTGCTGGAAGGGGCAATCCGGCAGTTGGATTATAATCGTATAAAAGAGGAGCACATTTACAGCCTTGCAGGATGGCAGAAGAATACGGAAGAGAAACTGGAAGTCCCTTTTATGCCTTCCAGGGTATTATTACAGGATTTTACCGGAGTTCCTGTTATGGTGGATCTTGCTTCCATGGGTCAGGCAGTGGGAGGAGTACTTAATCCGGGAGTTAAGGTTGACCTGGTAGTAGATCATTCCGTTCAGGTAGATTCCTATGGTAAGGATTCCGCTCTCTCTGAAAATATAGAATTAGAATATGAACGAAACAAAGAAAGATATGAATTTTTAAAGTGGGCACAAAATACCTTACAGAATTTCAGGGTAGTACCCCCGGGAATGGGAATTATTCATCAGGTGAACCTGGAATATCTGGCTTCTGTAGTAGAAGCCGGAGAAGAAGAGGGATTGACAATATTATATCCGGATACATTAGTGGGAACTGATTCCCATACAACCATGATTAACGGTCTTGGCGTCCTTGGCTGGGGAGTGGGAGGGATAGAGGCAGAGGCTAATATGTTAGGAGAGCCCTCCTATATGACAATGCCAAATGTAATTGGAGTAAGACTTACCGGAGCGCTGAAGGAAGGAGCAACTGCCACAGACCTGGCACTTTCTGTAACAGCTTTGCTCAGAAGCATTGGAGTTGTAGGACAGTTTGTGGAATTCTTTGGTGAAGGGCTTAAAAGCCTGACCCTTGCTGACCGGGCAACGGTTGCCAATATGGCACCTGAGTACGGAGCAACCTGTGGTTATTTTCCCTTTGATCAAGAAAGCTATAACTACCTGCTGCTAACCGGGCGTAAACAGGAAGAGGCTGACAGGGTAAGGGAATACTTAAAAATCAACGGACTTATGCCGGAGGAGGGGGTAAAACCGGAATACACGAAAGAAATAACACTGGACTTAAGTACGGTAACCGCTTCCCTGGCAGGTCCCAAAAGACCTCAGGACCTTATACCGCTCAATAAAGTGAAGGAGTATTTTAAGAGTTGCCTGACAGAAGCACCGGGAAATAAAGGTTATGGCCTGCCAATAGAGGAACTGGATAAAAAAGTTAAGGTATCTGTTTTAAGGCCTGCATTGTCTGTGAAGCAAGAGGAGAAACTAATAAAGAAAGAGACAGTGGAGTTAAAAACAGGAGATATCGTTCTTGCAGCTATTACCTCCTGTACCAACACCTCTAATCCCTATGTAATGCTGGGAGCCGGTCTAATGGCAAAAAAAGCCGTGGAAGCAGGACTCAAAGTACCCGCTTTTGTAAAGACTTCTCTGGCACCTGGGTCTCTTATCGTAAGTGATTACCTGGATAAAGCATTACTGACACCTTATTTAAAGGAGCTGGGATTTCATACAGTAGGATATGGATGCACCACCTGTATCGGAAATTCCGGTAAGCTGCTGCCGGAGATTGAGAAAGTCATATCAGAGGAGAACCTGCTTACGGCTTCGGTATTATCAGGAAACAGGAACTTTGAAGGTAGAATACATCCCCTGATCAAAGCAAATTTCCTTGCGTCCCCTATGCTGGTTATAGCCTATGCACTGGCTGGAACTATACTGATAGATTTTGAAAAGGACCCCATCGGTGAGAATGCAGCTGGAAGAAGCATATATCTTAAGGATATTTGGCCTGCTTCCGCAGAAATCCAGTCATTAATGGACAAATCATTAAAGGGAGACATGTTTCTTAAAAGATATGAAAAGGTATGGCTTGGAAACGAAAAATGGGAAGAACTGAAAGCCGAAGGCAGAGAAACCTTTGACTTTAAAGAAGATTCCACCTATATTAGAAACCCGCCTTATTTTGATAACATGTCAAAGGAAGGAAACGAAAACAGCAACCTAAAGAAACTCAGTGTTCTGGCTAAGTTCGGCGACTCTGTAACCACGGATCATATATCACCCGCCGGTAATATCGGAAAGAACACGCCTGCAGGAAAATATCTTGCGGAACTTGGGGTAGAGGTGAAAGATTTTAACACCTATGGTTCAAGAAGGGGAAATCATGAAGTAATGATGAGAGGAACCTTTGCCAATATCAGAATCCGCAACCGGCTGGCGGAAGGAAAAGAAGGCGGTTATACCAAGCATTTTACCAGCGGAGAGATAATATCCATCTATGAAGCTGCTATGAAATACAAAGCAGAAGGAAAAGCTCTTTTAATAATAGCAGGGAAGGATTATGGAATGGGTTCTTCCAGAGACTGGGCAGCGAAAGGCACTGCATTGTTGGGAGTAAAGGCTGTACTTGCTGAAAGCTATGAGAGAATCCATCGGTCTAATCTAGTAATGATGGGCGTCCTGCCTTTTGAGTTTTTACCGGGAGACACTGCAGAAAGCCTTGAACTGACCGGAGAAGAGCAGTATACCTTTCTAATAGAAGAAAAAGAAGACAATCTGGTAACAGTAAATACAGAAAAGCTTTCCTTTAAGGTACGTCTAAGAATAGACTCAGCCGCTGAATGGGATTATTACCGCAATGGCGGTATACTACAAATGATAGCCAGACGGAAACTAGAAAAATAGGAATAAGTAAAATTCAACTCTAATGTATTGTTTAAATAAAAAGAAATAGAAATTAAATCCATACTAATCAATTGTATAAGAAGAAAAAAGAAGATAACCAAGAAAAATACTAAAAACTATTAAAAGTGATATAAAAAAGATATTAAGTAAGATATTAAAAGAAGATACAAACCTGAAGATAAAGACAAAGCTATAAAAAAAGCAAAAGTCAAAACCATATTTTCGTACGTACGATTTCAGGTAAATTGAATAAACCGGAAAGAACGAATGCGCCTATGGAAAGGTATTAGTAGTCCTTTTCTCTGAAAATTTTATGCTATATTATAAAGCTGATTGTCTGAGCGAAGCGAGTTATCTGCTTTATAATATGTCAAGCATAAAATATTCAGAGAATTAGGACTACTTATACCTTGGAATCGAAGCATGAGTGCTTTCCGGTTTACTCAATTTACCGTCCCCCCCCTACAAAAAAAAGAAACTGAAATCCATCTGTCAGAATGAATTTCAGCTTCCTTGCCATAAAACTATTTCGTACTATACTGAGAATACTTTTTCGGTGAAATCCCTACAGCCTTGGTAAAAGCCTTCAAAAAATTACTATAATCATGAAAACCGCTGTATTCACAAACTTCGTTAACAGTCTTACCTTCAGCGAGAAGTGCTTTCGCTATCGTAATCCTTCTGGCAGTAATATATTTGTTAATAGTAGTTCCGGTGGCTGCCTTAAAGATCCGGCAGATATAAGACTCACTTAAAAAGAACTGCTTTGCCAGATGCTCTATTGTAATGGGTTCGTTAATGTTTTGATTTATGTATTCAAGTATCTGATCCACCTGTCTGCTGTAACGGAAATTTTCATCCTCCGTTTCAAGGCGGCAATGAGCATAAAAGGCCTTATTAACAAATAAAAGCAGTTCCGTAAAGGCGGTCCGCTCCAATATATCCGTACCAAAACCTGCCGGACTGGTAATTTTATAGATATAATACAGAAATCGCTGCTGCTGTTCTTTGTCTAAGGGAATTCTGTGGGAAAAGCCGGAGTCCCTGTAGGAAAAGCAGTAATTCAAATCTGTTGCCGGAGTGGAAAGAGATTTGATAAAGTCCGGATGAATGGATAAAACAATACGCTCATGAACCATACTGTCTATCTGGGACAGATAATGGCTTTCGTAACTATTGATCAGAAAAACATCACCGGGCTGAATATTGTAAAAACGGTTATCAATCAGAAACTGCCTGCCGCCTGATATGGAATAATATATCTCATAACAGTCATGGATATGCATATTCATAGGCTTTTCCTCATGATATAGATGAGCAACGGCAAAGTATTTCTGATTAATGCAAAAATCAATGGCTTCCTTACAGGAGGTATATTCCTTCATGACAGAACCTTCCTTTCATAAGAATTAACACAATAATGAGTAATTTGGTATAACAGAATCAATAATAATAATGATTTATTACTATTATAGCAGTACTGTTCAAAATAAGCAAGTTTTAGAATAGTAAATGACAAGAATCAGAAATATCAGTATGCTATACTCTTATATAAGCTGAATAAAGTTTTTAACGCAGAATTCAATAGGTATCAGAATTATTACACCTGAAAGCGGGAAAAGCTGAAATTCACCTTAATATTATATAAACAGCAGCCTGTAATAATAATACTTAATCGTAAGATGCATATCTGAAATAGACAACATGTGCCTGTACTTACAATTTTAACAGGTAACCAGAGGATAACAATTATACCCGGATAGAAAGGATGATATTATGGAACTTAGAACAGCAGCATCACCCAAAGACGTGAAACACTATACAACAGAGAGATTAAGAGAAGAGTTTTTAGTAGAAAATTTATTTAAAGCAGGTGAAATCACCAGCGTATACAGCCATATTGACAGAATCATTTTCGGAGCTGTTGTACCGGTTGCACCTCTGACCTTAACTCCCGGTGAAGAAATCAGAGCAGAGTATTTCTTACAGCGCCGTGAGATGGGTGTAATCAACGTAGGCGGAAAAGGAAAGATTTCCGTTGACGGGACAGAGTATACCTTAGAGAGCAGAGATGGAATGTATATCGGTATGGGAGCGAAAGAAGTGGTATTTAGCAGTGAAGACAAAGAGAATCCTGCTAAATTCTATTACAATAGTGCACCGGCACATAAGACATACCCTACGGTTCATATCAAACCCGAGAACTGCATCTGCGTTGAACTTGGTACCTTAGAGCAGTCCAACCACAGAGTTATTACAAAATACATCTTACCCGGTCAGGTAGAAAGCTGCCAGTTAGTAATGGGTCTTACCAGCTTAAAACCCGGCAGTGTATGGAATACCATGCCTTGCCATACACATGACAGAAGAATGGAAGCATATTTATACTTAGACCTTCCGGAAGATGCACTTGTATTCCACTACATGGGAGAGCCCACAGAGACAAGACATATTGTAGTGCGTAACGAGCAGGTTGTTATATCACCCAGCTGGTCCATACACTCCGGCTGCGGAACCAGAGCATATTCCTTCATCTGGGGTATGTTAGGAGAAAATCAGGATTTCGACGATATGGACGGGGTAGCCATGACAACACTGAAATAGGCAGTAAATAAAACTATTAATTCAGCAGTAATAGACTATAAGGAGGATTTAAAATGAGTATATTAAATACATTTTCATTAGAGGGAAAAGTAGCCCTTATAACAGGCGCTTCTTACGGAATCGGTTTTTCTATTGCGAAAAGCTATGCAGAAGCAGGAGCCACTATCTGCTTTAACGATCTGAAACAGGAATTTGTAGACAAGGGACTTGAGGCATACAAAGAAGCAGGGATTGAAGCACATGGTTATGTGTGTGATGTTACCAACGAAGCTCAGGTAAATGAAATGGTAGCAAAAATTGAAGCAGAAGTAGGCGTTATCGATGTACTTGTAAACAATGCGGGTATCATCAAGAGAATTCCAATGGTTGAGATGTCAGCCGAGGATTTCAGAGCAGTAATCGATGTTGATCTGAATGCACCTTTCATCGTATCCAAGGCAGTTATTCCCAGCATGATTAAGAAAGGCCACGGTAAGATTATCAATATCTGCTCTATGATGAGTGAATTAGGAAGAGAAACAGTTTCTGCTTACGCAGCTGCAAAAGGCGGACTTAAGATGTTAACCAAGAATATTGCTTCCGAATATGGTGAATTCAACATTCAGTGCAATGGTATCGGACCAGGTTATATTGAGACACCTCAGACTGCACCACTTAGAGTAAAAGGAAATCCTTTTAATGATTTTATTATAGCAAAAACCCCAGCTGCAAGATGGGGAAGAACAGATGACTTAGCAGGTCCTGCAGTATTCCTTGCTTCTGATGCATCTGACTTTGTAAACGGACACATCCTTTATGTGGACGGTGGTATCTTAGCTTACATCGGCAAACAGCCAAGTTAATAGAATATACCCATAGGAAGGAGCTGCTGCTTTTGTGGCAGCTCTTTTCACCATTCCAGATTTCAGAATACAATAACCGGAGGTTTAATATGCTTTTAACACTTAAAGTAGTTGATAAAGATGGAAATATCAGGGCAGTTACAGAAGGGGAAGGAGATATTAGTCTTGTTTACAGAGAGGAATACCAGGAAGGGGATCAGATAATCCTGACTTCCTCGGAGAAAAATATCTTTCTGAAAGTACAAGTGGATGATGCCTTAGGTTCTGCGTATGTATATATAACAAAGAATGAGATTGTCTATCAGGTTCCTGATACAGAAGGCAGACGTTCCCTCTCCCCTAAAACCTTTACTGGAAATATTCATCTTCTTTCTGCCAGAGCAGCAAAAGATGAAATTACTAACTACCGCAACCTGGCAGTAAACGTAATGGACCAGCATGGAGACACCGGCTGCTACCCTCATGCCTCTGCTAATGTGGAGACAAGAGGTGAAGCTGTATTTGCTGCCAAGAATGCCATAGACGGAGTGATAGAAAATCATTCCCATGGGGAGTGGCCATATTCCTCCTGGGGCATCAATATGAGAGATGATGCTGAATTTAAACTGGAATTTGGCAGAAGTATTCTGGCGGAGGAAATCCACCTTTATACAAGAGCAGATTTTCCCCACGATAACTGGTGGCAGAGAGTAACTTTAACCTTTTCAGATGGCAGCAGCAGAGACTGGGAACTGGAAAAGAGCGATAAAGCTCATATACTAGTTCTGGGCGGTAAGAAAATAGAATGGCTTTTACTCCATAAGCTTATTAAAGCAGAGGATCCTTCTCCTTTTCCTGCACTTACTCAGATAGAGGTATACGGAAGAGAAGCTTAACAGGACATTTTCTGCTTATAAAAGTATAAAAACTGAGCATATACAAGCAATAATAAAATAGTGATAGAAAATGCTTTGAGTTCAGGTTAAAATAGAAGCTGAGTGATTATAAACTGGAAAGAGGTATTTTCTATGATTAAGGGATTTAAGATGAAACTGTATGAGGGACAGGAAGAGGAATACAAACGCCGCCATGATTTGTTATGGCCTGAAATGATTGATATGATACATGAACATGGTGGAAGTGATTACACTATATTTCTTGACCGTGAGACCAACACCTTATTTGGCGTAATTACCATAGAGGATGAGGAACTTTGGAGTAAGGGAGCAGATACTGCAATCAACCGTAAATGGTGGGATTATATGGCTGATATAATGGAGACCAACCCTGATAACAGTCCGGTGGCTGTGGATTTGGTTAACCTCTTTCATCTGGATTAATAGACATAGTTACATAGCAACTCTACACTGAGCCTGGGGCTGCTGCATAGGAAATAAGAAGGATAGACGTAATAAACTTTATCCGGATATTCTATTATGCAGAAGCTCCAGGCTGTCGTTTTGCAGCGGTAAAACCTGCTTTTATGGGGGATTTTGAAATGTAAAACTTATAGGTGATACAAAAAAAAGGTTCAAAAATATATAAAAGTATATTATAATACAATAGAGATATTTATATGGAAAAATATTACAAGAATAAAAACAGAGACAGTATATACTTCTAATTCGTTAATCTTAAGAAAGCTTGAGATGCACACAAGAAATTATCGAATATTTCAGAAAGGAAAGCTATATTACGAAAGCTGTAAAACGTAGTATAGCAGGGCAGCACAAGATGAAAGGTATTATATTAGCAGGCGGCTCAGGAACCAGATTATATCCGGTAACAAAGGCAGTGTCCAAACAGATACTTCCTATCTATGACAAACCTATGATTTATTATCCACTGTCAGTTTTGATGCTGGCGGGTATCAGAGAGGTTCTTATCATCTCTACTCCCAGAGATCTTCCGGTTTTTGAAGAACTGTTAGGCGATGGTTCTGAGCTTGGAATGAAATTTGCCTATGCTGTTCAAGAGGAGCCCAGAGGGTTGGCAGAAGCATTTATTATCGGTGAAGAATTTATTGGGGAGGACAAGGTTGCTCTTATTCTGGGAGATAATATTTTCTACGGGAGAAGTTTTACAGGTACCCTTAAGAGAGCGGTTGAACGTAAAGAAGGAGCTACAATCTTCGGCTATTATGTAAGAGATCCGAAAGCTTACGGCGTAGTGGAATTCAATGAACAGGGACAGGCTGTATCAATAGAAGAAAAACCTGAGGCCCCTAAGTCAAATTATGCGGTTCCCGGTCTATACTTCTATGATAATGAGGTTATACAGATTGCAAAGACAATTAAACCTTCTGCCAGAGGTGAGCTTGAAATCACAACAGTAAACAATGTATATCTGGAAAGAGGAAAGCTGCAGGTTGAGACCATGGGAAGAGGTATGGCATGGCTTGATACCGGGGGACATGATTCTCTTCTGGAGGCTTCAAACTTTGTTGCTTCCATTCAGAAAAGACAGGGGCTATATATATCATGTATTGAAGAAATTGCCTATAAGAACGGATTCATCAGCAAAGAGCAGCTGCTTAAGCTGGCTGGTCCACTTCTTAAGACCGAATATGGCAAATACCTGGTAGATGTGTCAAACGGGTTATAACAAGCAGCGGGAGGAATAGGAAAGATAATGGGACAGTTTCAATTTACACCCTTAAGTATAGAAGGTTTATTCATAATAGAACCAAAGTGTTTCGGAGATAACAGAGGTTATTTTCTTGAGACCTATAATTACGAGGATTTTTGCAAAGCAGGAATAACAGAAGTCTTTGTACAGGACAATCAGTCCCTGTCGTGTAAAGGAGTTCTTAGAGGGCTTCATTACCAGAAGAATTATCCCCAGGGCAAGCTGGTAAGAGTTATTAAAGGGGAAGTCTTTGATGTTGCGGTGGACATTAGAAAGGGTTCCAAGACTTTTGGTCAATGGCACGGAGAAATCTTAAGCGCTGAGAACAAAAAGCAGTTTTTCGTACCGGGCGGCTTTGCACATGGTTTTCTTGTTTTATCGGAAGAAGCAGAATTTGTTTATAAATGTACGGATTTCTACCATCCGGAAGACCAGGAGGGTATCATGTATAATGATCCTGACATTGGTATCCAGTGGCCAGTTGAAGCTGAAATGGAAATAATCCTGTCAGAAAAAGATAAGATTAACAGCGGACTTAAAAGCATATTGTAGAATAAGAAAGTAATCGAAGAAGTATGCTGTCTGTTAAAAATTCAAACAGATCAGCTAAAAGGAAAGGTTAAGGATATATGGAACGCAGAATACTGATAACCGGTGCTAACGGACAGCTGGGACGTGCTGTAAATCAGCTTTTAAAAGACAGGGAAGAATATTCACTGATTAATACCAGCTTATCTGAATCATCGGCATACTGCCCGATTAAATTAGATATAACCAATCCCATGGGAGTCATGAATCTGATACAGGACGTAAGACCTCAGGTAATTATTAACTGTGCAGCACATACGCAGGTGGATTTATGTGAAAGTGATCAGGAGAGAGCCTATGCTATTAATGCCCTTGGCCCGAAGCATCTGGCAGAAGCTGCTCAGGCAGTGGAAGCGAGGCTGATACATATCTCTACTGATTATGTATTTAACGGTGAGAAAGAAGAACCTTATATTGAGGAGGATGCTACAGAACCTAAGAGTGTCTATGGAGCAACCAAGCTTGCCGGTGAAGAATTTGTTAAGAGTATCTGTGAGAACCATCAGATTGTTCGTACAGCCTGGTTATACGGAGAAGGAAAGAATTTTATCAGAACTATGCTCCGTCTGGCAAAGGAAGGCAAGGACATCAGAGTTGTCAGTGATCAGGTGGGATCACCTACCAGTGCCCTTGAGCTGGCAAGAGCCCTGATCTTTCTGATGGACAGAGAGGAGCTTGGAATATTCCATGCAGCCTGCGATGGGGTTACCAACTGGTATGAGTTTGCCCTGGAAATATTTAATATGGCAGATATCAAAGTTAATGTGGAGCCAATTACCACAGAAGATTACCGGACAGCAGCTAAAAGACCCGCATTTTCCGTACTCGAAACAAAGCGGCTTAAAGAAATGGGCTTTTTTATGAAGCACTGGAAATCTGCGCTGAGAGAATATATGGAAATGTCTTCCTAGAGAATTATGCAGGATGATGAAGAGGGAATTTTTACGATAACGCCATGGTGCGAATGCAGGCAGTGTGAAACAAAAAGAAGTTTTTGGTATTCTGATTTGCAGGACTGTGCCAAAATAGCTTATCGTTTTTAACATCCTGATTTGTATGTGTGCCAGGGCACACAGAGAGGAGATAATATGAGAACTTATCTGGTTACCGGGGGAGCGGGGTTTATTGGCTCCAATTACATTCACTATATGTTTGAGACTTACGGAAAGGATATACATATAATCAATCTGGATTATTTGACTTATGCCGGAAATCTTGAGAATTTAAAAGCCGTTGAAAAGTATCCTAATTATACCTTTATCAAAAAGGATATAAGAAATAAAGAGGCTGTATTAGAAATATTTCAAAAGTATGACATTGACAGAGTAGTGCATTTTGCTGCTGAAAGCCATGTTGACAGAAGTATCCGTAACCCGGAGGTCTTTGTAAGTACCAATGTAATGGGAACCCTTAACCTGTTAACAGCTGCAAAAAGTGCCTGGGAGACAGAAGAGGGCTACAAAGCGGATAAGAAATATCTGCAGGTATCCACAGATGAAGTATACGGTTCCCTGGAAGAAGGGGACACCTATTTTTATGAATCAACACCGTTGGATCCCCACAGTCCTTATTCTGCCAGCAAAGCTTCTGCTGATATGCTGGTGAAAGCATATATGGATACTTTCGGTTTTCCGGCAAATATTACGAGGTGCAGTAATAATTACGGACCTTATCAATTTCCGGAGAAGCTGATTCCTTTAATGATCAATAACTGCCTGAAAGGGGAAAAACTTCCTGTATACGGTGATGGCAAAAATGTAAGAGACTGGCTGTATGTAAGAGATCATGCCAAAGCCATTGATCTGGTTATGGAAAAAGGAAAATTACATGAGGTCTATAATGTGGGTGGTCATAATGAGAAGCAGAACATAGAAATTATTGCACTGATCCTTGACACCCTGCAGGAACTGCTGCCGGAAGATGATGCAAGAAAAGCTCATATAAATGAAGAACTTATTAAATATGTTACAGACAGAAAAGGCCATGACAGGCGATATGCTATCGCACCGGATAAAATCAGGGATGAAATCGGCTGGGAGCCGGAGACAGCTTTTAAGGACGGTATCCGCCTTACAATACAGTGGTATCTTGAAAACAGCCAGTGGATGGACAGGGTAACAAGCGGGGAATATCAGGGCTACTACCAGGAAATGTACCAATAATTTCCTGCTGATGTCAACTTTAAGGCAAAAACATTACAGAATTATTACAAAATAGTAGAGAAAAGCTTGCAATCCTAATTTTGGTATGATATAATTGTTACATAATTATTAATTGATTATTATAGGACATTAACATTTGACAAAAAACCTGTAATAATTGTAAGAAAAAATTATGTGGCTGATGCCAATAACAAGGAGTCTTTATGAAATTCAGAAAGTTACTATTGTGTATGTTAGCTGGAATATTTTTAGCAGGTTTCGCTAATATATACACATATGCAGCAGAAGAAGATCAAAATATTGCAACTACAGCAGACACTACAATAGAAGCAGCGGAAGTACCCAGTACAGAAGCTGACACTGATAAAACAGCAGTAACAGAGAATACGGTAACAGAAGAATCCAAGCAGGAAGACACTGCCAAGGATATGGTTGCAGATACAGTAACAGAAGATAAAGAAGCGCAGACAGATAAAACAACTGAAGCAGATAAAACAACTGAAACAGATAAAACAACTGAAGCAGATAAAACAACTGAAACAGAGAAGAAAGCTACTAAGACCACTGAGAAAGCAGCAGTTAAGAAATCAACAGCAAAAGCTGCCAAAAAGACTACTGCAAAGGCAACAACAAAAACAGCAGCAAAGAAAACAGTAGAGAAGAAAGCAACTGTTAACTACAGTAAATCAGATTTAAGATTACTTTCAGCATTAATTTACTGTGAAGCAGGCGGCGAAAGCTATAACGGAAAACTTGCTGTTGGTATTGTAGTAATGAACAGAGTAAGAGCTTCTGCTTTTCCTGATTCAGTGAAATCTGTAATATATCAGAAATATCAGTTTGGACCGGTAAGAAACGGTGCCTTAAACAAAGCTTTATCCGAATACGATTCAGGCAAATTTACCTCTTCAAGAGAGAAAGAATGCATTAAAGCTGCAAAGGAAGCATTAAGCGGTATTAAGAGTATCACAGTGAGCGGTAAATCTAAAAGTTTCGGAAGTTATTTATTTTTCAGCGGAAGATTAAGCGGTTCTACCTACAAGCTGGGAAATCATCAGTTTAAGTAAATTTAATATGTATGCTGTTATAATTGTCTCTGGAAGGGACATTTGTAACAGCTTTTTTTGATTTCAGTGATATAATTATTGGGCCCTGTATCAAAAGTTGGGGTGGGATTCTTTGAATTCTGCTCCATTACTATATTTAGAGCCATTTTTATATTTATGGCAGATGCATGAAGGATAATTTGTCTCAGGAATAAAAAGCGATAAATTGACAGGTGAAGGAGGGAATGATATACTTAACCGCATAAGTTAGGATTCGGGGAGGCTATGAATGTCAGAGAAGCGGATTACCATGAAAGATATAGCAGCAGCTGCTGGAGTTTCCACTGCAACGGTTTCTTATGTGCTGAATTATTCGGAAAAAGAGAGAATCAGCCATGAAACGAGGATGCGTATTTTTGAAGCGGCCAATAAGTTAAAGTATGTTCCTAACATGACTGCGAAATCTCTGGCAAGTCAAAGAAGTTACCTGGTGGGAATTATTATTAATCTGGGAGGACAGGATAAGAAGAGTAAGATCTATCAATATTATGATCTTGCCAGAGAAATACAGCGAAGCCTGTATCCAAAGGGGTATGATGTTGTATTAATATCAACGCAAGAAATGGAAAAAGACTTTACCATAGGGCAGAAACGTTCGCTGGATGCGGTATTTATCATGGATATGGAGGAAGAAAGTATGAAAGCGATTGCCTCCCACTACTATGTACCTGCCATTTTTATAGAAGGATATATTGAGGACCCCATTTTCTGTAAGATCCTGACTTGTTATGAGAGTGTATTAAAACAGGCGGAAGAGCAGCTGGGCAGCAGCTTTTATGTTGTTATGGAGGATCATGCCAATAAAAATGTATTACAGACCATAGCAAAAAAAATACCGAAGGAAAACATCTTTGTAAACCATAATGATGCAAGTCTGATTCAGTTTCTTAAGGAACATCATAATCAAAAGGGGCTTGTAATCGGAGAAATACTTGGTATGCAGGTAGAAAACTATGTCGATAACCGTAATATCTCAGTGGTAGTCAATTCGGATAAAGATATTATGCTGTTACCGGACACAAAGACCATCGTAATCAGTAACAAAGAGAAAGCCCAAAAGGCAGTGGAAATAATGGACCGGATGCTGCGTCTTGATAATCCTGATGAGGTGGAGCGGATAACTTACATAAGACCTTTGTAAGGTAAAGGCGTTTATAAGAGAAGAAATCGTGATTTTGAACAAAATACGGTTTCTTCTTTTTTTATGGTTAAAATACTTTAAGTACTTAACAAAAAACAGAAAAGTATGAAAGTTATGAAAAATATTAAACTGCAAAAACAGGACTTTACTTAACAAATATATGTTAAGTTGGTTAAGTGAAAATAATACAAAAATATATTTGTATAATTCGTTGAAAATATATAAAATGCACAAATTCAATTGACTCGTTAAGTGGTGAAGTCTATAATTACAGTAGGTTAAGCGCATAAGTGATTAAAAATGAATAGCTTGAATTTATTCATAATCAATATGAATATTCAAAATTATTTATTCTGAAAAGCAGAAAAATCAACAGACATAAGATGAATTTTGGGGAAGCAGGTGTGATGTGAAAAGATATAAAGCGTTAAGTCTCTCGGCATTGATATGGGGCAGCGGCCAGTTTCTGGTATGCAGGCAAAGAATAAAAGGATTGTTTTTTTTAATAATGCAGCTGCTGTTTATAGGAATTGAATTGTTTAGCGGCTATTGGCTTCAATATGCTGGCGGTCTCATTTCAGATTTCTCATTAAGGCTTCACGGAGGTTTTTTTACCAAAGGAATCTGGGGACTAATTACCTTAGGAGTAAAAACCGGAGGGAAATACGGTGATCACTCGACAATGTTATTAATAAGGGGAGTCATCGCTCTGTTTGTAATTATATTATTTCTGCTGCTTTATGTCTGGAATTTAAAGGATGCCTACTCCTCCGGGCTGCAGATAGACAGAAGCGGTACATATACGGATACAAAAGAGGATTTAAAAAGATTTTACAGCAGAAATTTCGCTTATATTGTATTAATACCCATTGGTATAGCATTTTTATTTATTGTAGTAATGCCTATTGTATTCTCTGTACTGACAGCCTTTTTAAATTACAACAGAGATCACCTGCCGCCGGGAAAACTGTTGGATTGGGTAGGTTTAGCCAATTTTAAAAAGTTGTTTACAGTGCCTATCTGGTCCCATACCTTTTTTAAAGTGTTAGTCTGGACGATACTCTGGACCTTTATTGGAACAATGACTACTTATTTCTTTGGAATGCTCCAGGCACTGATCCTTAATCATCCAGCCGTACGCTGTAAGAATATTTTTCGGACCATTCTCATTTTACCCTGGGCAATTCCGCAGATGGTATCCCTGCTGGTTTTTAGAAACCTCTTAAACGGACAGTTTGGACCTGTAAATCAGGCTCTTTTAAATTTGGGGTTAATTTCAGAGAATATTCCCTTCTTATCCGATCCATTAATAGCAAAGCTTTCCGTAATCCTTGTAAACCTGTGGCTGGGTTTTCCTATCTTTATGGTTATGATGCTTGGCGTATTCGCAAATCTGGATCAGAGCCTCTTTGAATCGGCAGCGATTGACGGGGCTAATAAGTACCAAAGCTTTTTAAGAATTACTCTGCCTCTTGTATTCCAGGCAACTGCAGCGAATCTGATAATGAGTATGGCAGGGAACTTTAATGCCTTTGGAGCAATTTATTTCCTGACCCAGGGTGGTCCCAACAACCCGGATATGCAATTTGCAGGCAGCACAGATATATTGATTTCCTGGATATATAAACTGACGCTGAACCAGCAGATGTATGATATTGCGGCAGTTATGAGCGTGCTGCTCTTTATATTCGTAGGTGCTGTTTCCTTCTGGAATTTCAGGAGAACCGTATCCTTTAAAGAATTATAAGCGGGAAAGGTTGAAAGAAAATATAAAATATTGAAAGGATGCCACGTAAGAATCTTTCAACCTTTTTATTTGTGGCAGTACCGCAAGCCAGCTTGCGGTATGCAAGGGGTATAAGAATGAAGAAAAAGCTTACTGTATTTTTATTGCATGCCGAACTTATCCTGATGTCTTTCATCGTCCTGATTCCGGTTATGTGGATTATACTGTCCTCCTTTCAGAGAGGCAGCGGACCGCCGGTTGCAATAAAACTGAAGGAAATGACATTTGCCAACTATAATCGGCTGTTTTCGGAAACCAGCTATATTTTATGGTTCTTTAATACCTTTAAAATTGCATTAGCCAATATGGTATTATCCGTACTATTAATTATGATAACTGCCTGGATAATGTCCAGGTTCCTGTTCAGAGGCCGTAAGGCAGGGTTAATGGCAATTATGATCTTATCCATGTTTCCTACCTTCTTGTCCATGACGGCGATATACACTTTGTTTCTCACTTTGGGATTGGTGGGTAAATCCATCTCCCTGATTATTGTATACGCAGTGGGAGCGATTCCGTACAATACCTGGCTGGTAAAAGGATACCTGGATGGTGTGCCAAAGGCTATTGATGAGGCGGCTTATATGGATGGCTGCACCAGGTTCCAAACCTTTCGAAAGGTTATCCTTCCAATGTCAAAACCGATTATTACCTATTGCGCAGTATCACAGTTTATGCTGCCATGGATGGATTATATCCTGCCAAACATCCTGCTGTCGGGGGACAGGAGCAGGACACTGGCAGTAGGACTCTTTATGCTGATTAACGGAAAAGAGAGCATCAACTTTACGGTATTTGCCTCAGGTGCAGTGTTAATAGCAGTCCCTATTACGATTATATTTATACTCTTTCAGAAATATCTGGTACAAGGGGTTTCAGCGGGAGCAGACAAAGGCTGATTTTCTGAAAGTTCTATAAAGAGCAATAACCAAGAGAAGCAGATTTTGTGCCGCCTTTGGCGGGAGAATGGAGGAAAATATGAAATTGAGAAAAACTCTAAGCATTTTACTGGCAGCTGTAATGATTACGGGAGTATTAGGTGGCTGCAGCAGGAACATTCCAACGGAACAAGAAGTAAATAAGACGGAAAATCAGGCAGTGACCGGTTCAGAGAATCAGACAGAACCGGAGGGTACGGAAGCCCCTAATGTGGAGGAAAGCAAAGAAATCATCCCGGAAGAAGACGCTAAGCTGAGCTTTTGGACTTTGTCCGGTTACCTGGAGTATGGTAAGGCAGTAGCTGAATTATTTGAGCAAAAATACGGCGTAGCGGTTGAGGTTCAGGAGAATGGTTTGGATTCCGTTAATAAAATGATGTTAGACGGACCTTCCGGTAATGGTGCGGATATCTTCATGGCTGCCCATGATTCCTTTGCAACGGCTAAAGATGCGGGGATTTTGGCTGAACTCAGTGAAACCTCATCTACTATCGTAAAGGATAGAATAAATGAAACGGCTGTTAAAACAGTGACCTCCGAAGGTAAAATCTATGGTATCCCGGTTTCAATTGAAACCTATGCCTTGCTCTATAATAAAGCGCTGGTAACCGGTGAACCGGCTTCCACCTTTGAACAGATTAAAGAAGAAGCTTTAGCTTATAACAATGCAGGCGAGAATAAGTTCTGGTACCTGACAGTTCCCACAGACGGTTATCCTGCGTTTCCTTTCCTTAGTCTTTATGGTTTCCAGCTCTTTGGAGCCGATGGTACGGAGGGAGATAATCCGGGATTTGATACCCCTGAATTTCTCAAGGGGTTGGAAACAATCGCATCTTTAAAAGAGATTATTCCTATTAAAGCAGATGACTTGAAAATGGAGACCATGTCACTGTTAGAGCAGAATTTCAAAGACGGAAAGACAGCATATTATCCTATTGGACCCTGGCTGATTAAATCCTTAAAGGAAGAAAACGTTGATTTTGGAGTAACAGTATTACCAACCTTTGACGGAAACCCCATGAGATCCTTCAGCGCAGTTCAAAATGCTTATGTATCAGCTTATACGAAATACCCCAACGCAGCAGAATTATTTGCAACCTTTTTGACCAGCGATGAAGCGGCAGCTCTTTTATATAGTAAATCCTATAAAATAACCGCTAACAAAGATATAACTAAAGTAGAAGGCTTAAAAGATGACGAACAGTTAAGAGTATTTTGTGAAGAATTCACCAAATCTGTTCCTATGCCAAGTACCAAGCGGATATCATATTACTGGACAATTGCCCAAAGCGTATTAAGCGCCGTATTTGACGGAACGCTGACGCCGGAGGAGGGAGCTCAAAAGGCACAGAAGGACTTCGATGCCCTGGTTGCCAGTGAATAAACAAAATAGAAGAATAGAAATGAAAAGTGAGGAAAGTGCTATGATATTTTCATCCCTTATACATGACCCCAAGAGCGCACTGTCCTATGCCTATGATGAAAATACTTTACATCTCAGGCTGAAAACGGCCAGGGGAGAAGTAAAAGAAGCAGAAGTGCTGGCAGTAGATCCCTTTAACTGGATACCCCGAGGGGATGGTACACCTATTTACGACTTTGATAAAAGCTCGGTGAAACATATTGCCATGGTAAAAGAGCAGGTGTCGGCAAACCTCGACTGCTGGTTTGCCGAAATACCGGATATCAACTGGAAAAGAACGAAATATTGCTTTGTAATCAGCAATGATACCGAGAAATATCTGATAGGAAGCCGTAACCGGATACCCTATTCAGAAGAAGACAGTGTGCTGTACAACTTAAGTAACTACTATAATTATCCATATATTAATGAGGAAGACTTATACAAAGCACCGGAGTGGGTGACGGAAACCATATGGTACCAGATATTTCCGGAGCGGTTCTGTAACGGAACTCCTGGGGATGAAAGAGATGTCCTGCCTTGGGGAAGCGATGCCTATGATGGTTACGATAAGAAGTTTGGTGGAAATCTGGCAGGAATAATTGAAAAGCTAGATTATATAAAGGAGTCTGGATTTAATGGCATTTATTTAAATCCTATCTTTGAATCTCCAAGCTCCCATAAATACGATACAACAGACTATTATACGATAGATCCGGAATTCGGAGATAATGAAACCTTCGGTCGTTTGGTAAAAGAAGCCCATAAACGTGGCATAAAGATAATGCTGGATGCAGTATTTAACCATTGTGGCTTTAACCATCCATTCTGGCAGGATGTATTAAAGAACGGAAAAAACTCCAGGTACTATGATTGCTTTTATATTATTGATCCTGAAAAACCGTATTATACCGGAGAACTAAGAAATGGCCAGCCTCAGGATTGCCCCAAAGAAGAATTAAACTATCGAACCTTTGCCTATACCCAGACCATGCCCAAGTGGAATACCGGAAATCCCATAGCACGGGAATATCTTCTTGATGTTGCAGCATATTGGATAAATGAATATCACATAGACGGCTGGAGACTGGATGTATCAAACGAAATTTCCCATGATTTCTGGAGGGCTTTCCGAAAGAAGGTAAAAACCATAGACCCGGAAGTATATATACTGGGAGAAAATTGGGATAATTCCTATCCATGGCTCCAGGGAGACCAGTTTGACGGCGTTATGAACTATGAATTTACCACTCCAGTCTGGAATTTCTTCGGAACAGAGGAAAAAGGCGGTATGAAGCTCCATGGCAAGGAATTCAAAGAAGCCATCAGCAGCCTCCTGACAGCTTATCCCAAACATGTAACCAATAACCTCTACAACCTCCTGGACAGCCACGACACCGAACGGATACTCCATGTAGTTCAGGGGAATCAGGACATAGTAAAACTGGCATACATATTCCTGTTTACTTACCCCGGGACTCCCTGCATCTACTATGGAAGTGAAATCGGAATGGGAGGCGGAGAGCACAGCAACAGGCAGTGTATGGTCTGGGAGGAAGAACGACAGAATAAAGAACTCTATAATCTTATTAAGACCCTGATTCGCCTTAGGAAAGAAAAAGAGACCTTTCGTACGGAAAACTTCCAATGGATAGAAGGTAATACCTCAGCAGACACAATAATCTATAAGAAAACAACGCCTGCAGAAACCCTCTATGTACTGCTCCACAATGAAGGGACTTCCGAGATAATAAGTCTGCCGGAGGAATTAACCGGATTAGTTTGTGTGGATCCTATAAGTGCAAGTGAGGTAATATTAAGTGAAAGTATTGAGTTGTTACCTTATGATTTTAGGTTATATACTGTGAAGGGTGAGTAAAATAATATATCATCTATAGGTATAAATGGGGTTATGGAATAGTATAGTGGATGACGGGAGGTTTTTGGCAACGGGACGGCAAAATGCGCAAAGCAGAAAAAACTCATGCTTCAATTCCAAGGCATAAGAAGTCCTAATTCTCTGAAAATTTTGTGCTTGACATATTATAAAATAGATAACTCGCTGCGCTCAAACAATCTATTTTATAATATAGCACAAAATTTTCAGAGAAAAGGACTTCTAATGCCTTTCCATAGGCGCATTCGTTCTTTCTGCTTTGTGCATTTTGCCTGAACTATTTGGAAAAAAGACGTTTTGTATTTGAAGTATAGAATTAATTAGTATTAAGGCCAATTAAAAATCTTGTATAATTTTTGGGGTGAGAAATAGAAAGATAAACAGATGATTTTGAGCACTGTTTGGGAGTTTTGTATTGAGAGGTTCCTTATGACACTTAAGTGGCAGAAACTGCGTATAGGTAAAATTGTGCCACTGTCTGAGCGCAACAAACGAAACCCTTTATATAAAGTCGCAGTGAGTTTGGCACAATTTTACCTGTCCTGAGTAGTTGCTGGCACTTTAGTGGAATAAGGGTTCTCGAACAACAAAACGCACAAACAGTGCTCAAAATCATCGTCCGCCCCCAACCCGCCCTAATCTTAGCCAATTAAAATAAACTAAACGAAAATAAACATTTGACTAAAACCTCTCCCTATGCTAAAATACCTTTGTTGTAAGTTACTGGAACAAATTCAGAAAGGATAAGAATACCTCTATAGAGAGTATTCCGTGTAAAAGAGAAATGAGTAGAACATTCAATCACAGCCAATTGAATAATGACTTTTTATACGGAATGTTTATGACTGTCTGATAATTATCGTTTCCTGGGCTTGGAAGCTCTCACAATTAGTGCCGATATTACAAGGCATTAGTATACCTTATTGCAGGTAGGGATATTATAATAATTGAATAACTTCAGCTAGTGAACATTTTCCGGAGGGAAGATGTTTTTTTATTGCCCAAAAATAATTGAAGTGCACATTAAGCTATAAGTTGAAATAAGTTTTTGCGTCTTCCCTATGTAAATAGTCATTTGACAATCTATTATGACCGGAAAAAAATCAACCTATAAAGCAGGATTTGAGAGGAGAATGTGTATGTTGGATATAAGAAATGTAACGATAACGAACCGAGAAGATAACAGATGTATTATCAAAGATTTTAATTTTACCCTGAACCGTGGGCAGAAAGCCGTAATTATAGGGGAAGAGGGAAACGGTAAGAGCACCTTATTAAAGTTCATTTATGATAAGACACTCATAGAGGATTATTGTGATTATACCGGTCAGGTGACCTCCGGTGTAAGATGCGGGTATTTAAAGCAGGAAGCAGATGAAGAATGGCTTAAGATGAGTCCGGCTGAATATTTGGCTGATGTTGATATTTACAGTATTCGGGATGAAAATATATGGGCTTTTAATCCTGATCCGGTAATGATAGCATCCGAAGAACCCATAAAAAATTTGTCCGGAGGTGAGAGAGTAAAGCTGCAGTTACTAAAATTACTGGCAGAAGAACCGGATGTGCTTCTGTTAGATGAGCCCACCAATGATTTGGATATTGGATCACTTACCTGGCTGGAGGATTTTATTAACCGCACAGATAAGCCGGTTCTTTATGTATCTCATGATGAAACCTTGATTGAACATACCGCTAATGTTATAATTCATTTAGAGCAGTTGAAGAGAAAGACAGAACCTCATTATACTGTTAGCTTTATGTCCTATGATGAATATAAAAACCAAAGGTCCTCTTCTTTGGCAAAACAGGAAATGACAGCAAGGAAACAGAGGGAAGATTATGAGGATAAAATGGAGCGCTTCCGTCAGATATATGATAAGGTTGAGCACCAGCAAAATGCCATAACCAGAGCAAACCCTGCCGGAGGCAGACTGCTTAAGAAGAAGATTAAGAGCCTTAAGTCCCAGGAAAAACGTTATGAGAAAGAAAAAGATGATTTTCTGGAGATTCCGGATACGGAGGATGCCATTCTCTATGATTTTCCGGACACGATTAAGATTCCAAGAGGAAAGCGTATTATTGAGTTCAGACTGGAAGAGTTAAAGGTAGGAGAAGGAACAGAGGAGCGAATTCTGTCAAAGGATATATATCTTCGGGTAATGGGACCGGAGCATATTGCAATCATAGGCGATAACGGTTCCGGTAAGACTACCCTGCTTCGTAAAATTGCTGCCGAGCTCCTTAACAGAACGGATATTAAAGCTGCTTATATGCCTCAGAACTATGAAGAGGTATTAGATTATAAAAAGACTCCCATTGAATTCCTTACCACCAGCGGACAAAAAGAGGATATTACCAAAGCCTTTACCTATATGGGAGGCATGAAATTCACCAGAGATGAAATGGAACATACCATTGGTGAATTAAGCGGAGGACAGAAGGCAAAGCTTATTCTGTTAAAAATGATACTGGACGGTGTTGAGGTGCTGATATTGGATGAACCTACCAGAAATTTAAGTCCCCTTTCCAATCCGGTAATCAGAGGTGTACTGGCCTCCTACAAAGGTGCAATTATCAGCGTTACCCATGACAGAAAGTATATGGAGGAAGTTGCGGAGAAGCTCTACAATCTGACAGAAAAGGGTCTCATGGAAAAGATGAAGTAAATGCTTTGCTTATATATAAAGTTACTAAGTAATAAAAGTAGCTTGTAAGTATTTGGTTTTTTCTGGAGAGTAGATTATTACAATGAATAAAAATGAGGTCTTAAAAACTCTGACAATGAGAGGAGAACAGGATGATAAATACGGTTGTATTGGATATCGGGCAGGTACTCGCAGCCTTTAGATGGGAAGATTATCTGAGAGACTGCGGTTATGATGCCATAACAAGAGAGAAGGTGGCAAAAGCCACCGTACTCTCCCATTATTGGGGAGAGCAGGATAGAGGTGCACTTTCAGAAGCTGAGATAATCAGAGCATGTTGCGAGTTAGACCCTTCTGTGGAAGCGGAAATTAAGAAACTTTTTGAAGATATCACAAAAACAGTAATTGAGTTTCCATATGCAAAGGAGTTTATCAGAAACCTTAAGAAAAATGGTTACAAGGTTTATCTGCTTTCCAATTATGGTGAAAGGAATTTTGCCTATGCGAAAGAACATTTTACCTTTATACCGGAAGCCGACGGAGGAGTTATTTCCTACGAAGTAAAATACATAAAACCGGAGCCGGAGATTTATGAGGCACTGATAGCCAAATATGGTTTTGAGCCTGCGAAAGCAGTGTTTTTGGATGATTCAAATGCGAATTTAGAAGGAGCTAAAAAGTTCGGCTTTCGCACCGTATTGGTAACAGATTATGAGCAGGCACTCAAGGATTTGAGAAGACTGGGAGTAAAGATATAAAGGAGTAAAGATATAAAAAAGTAAAGATATAAAAAAGTAAAGATATAAAGGAATATAGATATAAAGGAATAAAGATAAAAAGGAATAAAGATAAAAAGACAAGTTTGCCCTCTAGCTCTCTATATTTGTATGGATTTAATAAATCTATATTCAACGAAATAACTATAACGAAATATATATAGATATTACATACAAGAGACTTATCTTCCTGAGACTAGAAAAACTAAAAATCAACTAATACAGCAATATAAACAGTTTCCCATTTACGGGAAGATTGGAGGAAAGTAGAATGAAAACAAGAAGAATCATTCTTTTAATATGCATTGCTATGGCAGGAGTTCTGTTGATGTCCTGCCGTAAGGATAAAAAGGAAGAAGAACCGGTAGTAGTTACAGTGACTCCAAGTCCGACTATAGAGACAACTCCTGAGGTTACCTCGACTCCTGCAGTTACGGAAGAACCTGAGGATGAAGAGGATGGAGAAGAGCTTACAGACCAGCAGGCAATAGAAAAGATTGAAGCCATCTTAGGAGAGGAAAACTATTACTTTGAATTACTGGACGATCATCTGAATGTAAGTGACAGACTATATTACATATTTGAAGTGAGCGACGGTGTAAATGTAATTGAACCAAATATCATCGTGGATAAATTAAGTGGTGAAGTTCTCTGCTATAATAGTGATGGAACTACAGCTCCATTTACGGAGCATCCATTATATAATAAGGCAGGTTCTGCAGAAGGTCAGGAGGAAGGTACAGCGGATAAGGGGATTGGTAAAGAACAGGCACTTAAGCTGTTAAGTGAAATACCTCGTGAAACCCTGCAATTATCCAAGGAATTGAAAGAGTATGTTATTATCTATGACGATTGGCCTTCTAATATTAAAGGGAATGAATGCTATGGTATTAATGTCTATGAAAAAGGGGAGGCAAAGAATACCTTGGCAGGAATCTATTATGTGGCATTAGACGGCAGCAAAATATATCTGTATGACACTATAAAAGATGAAGAAATCGATATAACACCGAAGAAATAAAGTTATGGTTCAAGCAAAAGATTGTTTATCTGTATAATTTCACATAGTTCAGTTTCCTGCTTGAGCAGTAAATATTAAGGTGTAAGGAGAATAATAATCCTTACACCTTTTATCATAACGTAATTTAATTAGTAGATTTTATTATACTGACAGTCTGAATATAAATCACTTGCTAAAAGAGTGGTATAACCAGCAGGTCAAATAAGTTTTACTGCCTTTGACCTATGCAAATTATATTATAACCGGTTTACTCACCAAAAGCCTGATTTAAATCATAGATCAAATCCTCCACATGTTCCGTTCCAATAGAAAGACGAATAGAGTTCGGCTTGATGCCCGATGCAAGCAGTTCTTCTTCATTCATCTGGGAATGGGTAGTGCTTGCAGGATGGATTACCAGTGACTTCACATCTGCAACATTGGCCAGGAGAGAGAAAATTTCCAGCTTATCGATGAACTCAGTGGCTTCTTTTGCACCGCCTTTGATTTCAAAGGTGAAGATAGAACTTCCGCCATTAGGGAAATACTGATTGTACAAGTCGTGGTAAGGATTATCCTTAAGAGAAGGGTGATTAACCTTTTCTACCTTGGGGTGTTTTGCCAGGAATTCAACAATTTTTAATGTATTTTCCACGTGACGCTCCACACGTAGGGAAAGGGTCTCAAGTCCCTGCAGGAAGAGGAAGGAGTTAAAGGGACTGATGCATGCTCCTGTATCCCTCATAAGGGTAACTCGAATCTTGGTAACATAAGCAGCGGCACCTACTGCTTTTGTAAATACTACCCCATGGTAGCTTGGGTTGGGTTCTGTAAGGTAAGGGAATTTACCGGAAGCTTCCCAGTCAAACTTACCGGAATCGATAATAACACCGCCGATAGAGGTTCCGTGTCCGCCGATGAATTTGGTTGCAGAATGAACAACGACATCGGCACCATATTCAATGGGGCGAAGGAGATAAGGTGTAGCAAAGGTATTATCAACGATTAAAGGAATCTGATTATCGTGAGCAACCTTGGCTATAGCGGCAATATCGATAATGTTGGAATTGGGATTTCCAAGGCTCTCAATAAAAATAGCTTTGGTATTTGGTCTGATGGCTTTGGCAAAACCGTCCTTTTCGTCGGGATCCACGAAAGTTGTGGTAATACCGGATTCTTCAAGGGTATGTGCGAACAGATTATATGTACCGCCATAAATAGTCACTGCAGATACAATGTGATCACCTGCATGGGCTATGTTTGTGATAGCATAATGAATGGCAGCCGATCCGGAAGCTGTTGCAAGTGCAGCAATACCTCCTTCAAGTGCAGCAATTCTCTGCTCGAATACATCTGAGGTAGGATTCATAAGACGGGTATAGATGTTGCCACCTTCTGACAAACCGAATCTTCCGGCTGCCTGCTTTGCATCTGCAAAGACATAGGATGAGGTCTGGTAGATGGGTACACAACGAGCATCAGTAGCGGGATCGGGATTCTCCTGGCCAACATGAAGCTGCAGGGTTTCAAAATGATATTTACGCTTTTCTGACATAAAACTCCACCTTTCATTATTGATTATAATATGAGTATAATATGAAACACGCAGTTAACAGGAAAACATTTGCTATAGCGAAATGATTTCATTATTAACTGCGAGTTATATATAAGTTGATTTAAGCTGTTAACTGCTTCCAAATATAAAAGTACTGCTTTATCTAAAAATTTTTATATTTGGAAGCAGATAAGACTTAAATCCATCTTATAATTAATAGGTAACCAGATTAAATACTGTGTTATTCTATTAATCTGCTTAAGCGGTATAGCAAGGGCTTGCGATATCCATGGGAGTAGTGCGAAATAAAGGATATTTCACATTTACTATTTGGGTTATACCGTAAGCAGGCTTACGGTAAACAGCGGTTTAAATTACATAATCATTACCCGTCATACTGTTCTGCTTATCCACAAGATCTGCCAGGGTAATATTATCTACGACATTATTGATGGCATCATACATCTGCTTCCATACGTCCAGGGTTGCACATTGTCCGCTTCTGGTACAGGGATCTGCATCATCCTCCAGACAACTTACTGGAGCAAGGCTACCTTCAATAAGTCGTAAAATACTACCCACTGTATATTCTTCAGGAGCTTTGGCAAGACGATAGCCTCCCTGTGCACCGCGAATACTTTTTACAAACCCCGCTCGGCTGAGTTGAGTTATAATCTGTTCCAAATATTTATCTGAGATTTCCTGTCTAGCAGAAATACTCTTGATTGTCACGTATTCACCAGTATTATGAAGAGCCAGATCCAGCATAAGGCGTAGAGCGTAGCGGCCTTTTGTTGATATTTTCATAGGTACCTCCTTCATGATAAGTTACTATACCCTATATTAACATTGGAATAGTAGGATTTCAAGGTCTTTTGCAAAATATTATAATCAGTATTAAAAATTCATTACATTTTTCTCGTCATATTTCAATATAATGAATAAATAAGGTATTTTTCTGCCCATAACGGTTAAAAATGTTTTCTTATATATCCTATACTTCTTTTATTTATAATGCAAGAATATTTTATTGTAAGAATATTTATTGTAAAGTTAATTATTTGATGATAAAATTAGCTTATAAGTTAAATTTTGTTTTTTCTATATATAATTAGTTCAACTTTTAAAACGTACATTAAAATGCAGCCAAGGAGATGATTTTATGGGAGAACATAATAACACAAAGGAAGGAAATGAGCTTGTCTGCAGGCATGAAGGACAGCTTGTCCCCGCGGAGAAGAAGGAAATAGCAGGAGTGATAAATGCAGATACCTGCAAAATGCTTATAAGGGAAGCAATTGATAGCTTAAATTACTCTTATACCCCTTACTCGGGCTTCAAAGTAGGAGCAGCTCTATTGTCTAAGAGTCTGAAAGTGTATAAAGGCTGTAACATAGAGAATGCTTCCTTTACACCAACGAACTGCGCTGAAAGAACAGCTTTTTTTAAGGCTGTAAGTGAAGGGGATAAAGAATTTATGGCCATTGCCATAGTTGGTGGCAAGAATGGAGTTCTGACTGATTACTGTTCACCCTGTGGTGTATGCAGGCAGGTAATGATGGAATTCTGTAATCCGAAGAATTTTCTTGTAATTCTTGCGAAATCAGAGCATGATTATTGGCTGTACACGCTGGAGGAATTACTGCCTTTAGGTTTTGGACCCTCTGATTTAGAGAAATAATTTGATTATTTTGATTTAATTTAGCAGCACTTTTTAAATTTTTTTAATTTTTAGAACAAAACAAATAAAAAGTGCTTGACAAAATAAGCCTGTCCAAATATAATATAAAAGTACCTGTTGAGAGACATGTACGAATGGGATCTTAGCTCAGCTGGGAGAGCATCTGCCTTACAAGCAGAGGGTCATAGGTTCGAGCCCTATAGGTCCCATTTTTATGAAAAAGCAAAGATAATAAAGTCATAATCATAACGTTTATAGACTGAAGGCATTTGCTCATATATGGCGAAGTAGCTCAGTTGGCTAGAGCATGCGGTTCATACCCGCAGTGTCGGCGGTTCAAATCCGTCCTTCGCTATTAAAAAGATTGTCTTACCGACAGTCTTTTTTTGTAATATAAATAGTATAAAATATATAAAGGAGTAGTTGCACCAGGCTCTTTTCTTAGCTTTCAGGTGCAATCAGATAGATATGAGAATAGGATCAGGCTATGATGTTCACAGGCTGGTTGAGGGCCGTGACTTAATCATCGGAGGGGTTAAGATTCCTTATGAAAAAGGACTTTTAGGGCATTCCGATGCAGATGTATTAACCCATGCGATTATGGACAGTCTCTTAGGCGCAGCAGCTTTAGGAGACATTGGAAAGCATTTTCCGGACACAGATTCCAAATATAAGGGAGTCTCCAGTCTGGTGCTTCTGGAACGGGTGAAGGAATTATTGGAGGAGAACTTTTATCTCATTGAGAATATTGATGCCACAATTATTGCACAGCAGCCCAAAATGGCACCCCATATTGAAGCAATGCGAGAGAATATATCCAAAGTACTTGGAATAGATTTAAATCAGATTAACATTAAAGCTACCACAGAAGAAGGGCTGGGATTTACAGGAGAAGGTCAGGGAATCTCCAGTAATTCCATATGTCTGTTAACTTCTGTTGCAGATTACCGTTATGATGAGCGAACCAGGGTATTTGGCGAGGAAAGCAGCAGTGGCTGCAGTGGCTGCAGCGGTTGTTCAAAGAACAGATAAGAGATTGGCTTAAGATACAGTTACAGGGAAAGCAGGTGAAGAATGGAGTACAAAATATATACTTCCCTGGAGGAAGCAAAAGAAGACGGAATTGAGAATGTCAGAGAGGATGTATATCGGCTGTGGCAGGAATGCTTCGGGGATTCAGGCTCCTATACAGACTTTTATTTTGAGTGGGTAGTTCCCTATAATCGCATCTATACTCTTTATAAAGAGGGGAAGTTATGTTCCATGCTTCATCTTAATCCGTATACCTTTGAAATCTGGGAGGTAGAGGTAAAAGCGGATTATATCGTAGGTGTGGCTACAAAAGCCGAGGAAAGAAGAAAGGGTTATATGGGGCTTTTAATAAATGAAGCCCTGGATACAATGTATAAGGAAGATAAACCGTTTACCTACCTAATGCCGGCCGCAGAGAGTATCTACTATCCCTATGATTTCAGAAGTGTTTATTTTCAGGAAGACTGGATGGGTAAAATTAAGAAATATGGTCAGGATATCAAAGGAAGTACGGAAGCCGAACTGGTGAAGCTGGGGATGTCGGACCTGGAGGAAAGAAGAATACTCACAGAGTTTACCGAGGAACTGCTTAAGAAATACCGTAAATACTATATCTTAAGAAGCAGAAAGTACTATGAGAAGCTTTTGAGTGAAATGGAAAGCGGGCAGGGTGGCATTGCAGTTATCAAAAAGAATGGGATACCTGTAGGCTATGCGGCATATATGTTAGAAGATGGTCTGCAAATTGCAGAATGCCTTTATAAGCCGGATTTTGAAAAGGAAGTATTTCAATGCCTGTACCAGGAATTTTCTTCTCATATAAGAGTTGAGGCTGATGGGTTTAAGCCATCCATTATGATGCGTATTGTTAATTTAAAAGTATTTCTGGAAGGTTTAACAGCTTCCGAAGAAGTTGCCCTTATAATAGAAGCCAAAGATGACAGAATTAGCTATAACAACAAAAGAATGCTGCTGACCCTTAATGAAGATGGCGGTTGTGTTGTTGATTCCGATGAAAGACCTCATCTGTACGGAGATATCGGAGACCTTACAAGGTTGTTCTATGGACAGTTAGAGGCCAAAGAAACAAAAGCCCTGATACAGAGTGAGAAGAAAGAGGAGGTTATGAAGCTCCTTTCGAAAATAAACCTGTATAAGGATGTTTTTATTAATGATGTTGTATAATAGGAATTGACATTTTTACTGCTTTTGCATAGAATGATATATAGGTTAAATGAAGTAATTGATAATAGTAAATTAAATTATAGAAGAAAAGCTACGAACAGAAAAGTAATCCGTAGGAAAGCAGCAGAGATGGGATGTCACCGGCTGAAAGCATCCTTTGCCTGATTTCGGATAAAGTGCATCTGGGAGCTGATTAGGTGAGACCATGGGTTTAGCTTAGTCCGGTATAGGCCGTTATCCGATTAAGTGTGCAGAATATATATTAGCTGCATAATAGAGTGGAACCGCGGAATAACTTCGTCTCTAATTAGAGACGGAGTTTTTTTTTATAGGAAATTTGCCCTGTTGCATAAAAAGCCCTGCTGAGATTTTTTATCTGTTTTAGAAAATATTTTTTAATGCATACTAAGTTTACCGGAGGTACGCATATGCATGCGAAGGATTATCACTGATATGGCTGCGCATCAATGTCAGTTCGGGCAGTAAAAGTTCTTTGTTCTACATAGATAGTACAACAGATATTTATAGTTTCTATTTTAAGGTATTGAAAAGGAGGAAGCAAATGGGTATCATAAAATATATTAAAAGTGAAATTGAAATAATCAAAGAGAGAGATCCTGCCATCCGGACACCTCTGGAGGTATTTCTTTATCCAAGCTTTAAAGCAATTATAAGATACCGTATAGCGAATAAACTCTATAAGCATAAACATTATTTCCTGGCCAGATGGTATTCACAAAGAACAGCCAGGAAGACAGGTATTGAGATCCATCCCGGTGCAACTATCGGTAAAGGACTGTTTATCGATCATGGTCACGGCGTGGTCATAGGTGAAACTGCTATTATAGGAGATAATGTTACTTTATACCAGGGAGTGACACTGGGCGGTACCGGTAAAGAAAAGGGAAAAAGACATCCGACCATCGGCAATAATGTCATGATAAGTGCCGGTGCTAAGATACTCGGTTCTTTTACAGTAGGTGAGAACTCCAAAATAGGAGCAGGTTCTGTTGTGTTATCAGAGGTGCCGCCTAATTCTACAGTTGTAGGCGTACCCGGTCATGTAGTAAAACGGGATAATATGAAGGTTCCGAGAGAAGATATGGATCAGGTACATTTTCCGGATCCGGTGTTTATGGAACTCCTTAGCCTGAAATCTGAAAATAGTAAATTAACAGAGGAAATCAAACAGCTCCAGTTGAATTTTCAGCTGATGGAGGCACTTAATAACCGGCCTAAAAATGAGATATCCTTTGATAACAGTATGCTGTAAGAATTTATCTTAAGGAGTCTTGAGAGAGATTATTAATAGCACAGCAGGTAATGGAAGCATCCTGATTTATGGCAGTGCAGCATTTGAAAGCGTAGGCTGCAGGCACTGGGAGCAGGTGTGATATAAATGAAGAAATACAAATATTTAATATCCGGGAAGTTAATGGATATACAGAAAAGAGGTTATCATGAAAATCTATAATACCCTGACGAAGAAAAAAGAAGAATTTGTTCCTTTAGAAGAAGGCAAGGTAAAAATGTATGTCTGCGGTCCAACGGTGTACAATCTGATACACATAGGAAATGCAAGACCTATCATTGTTTTTGACACGGTAAGACGTTATTTTGAATATAAGGGCTATGAGGTAAACTTTGTAACAAACTACACTGATGTGGATGATAAGATAATTAAGAAAGCGATTGAAGAAGGGGTACCTGCTTCTGAAATCTCCGAACGATATATTTTAGAACTTAAAAAAGACGTGGAGAGACTGAATGTAGAACCCGCCACCTATAATCCCAAGGCCACAGAAGAAATTGAAGGGATGGTTGAGATGATTACCTCCCTTATTGAAAAAGGTCATGCCTATGAAAAGAACGGTACTGTATATTTCCGTACCAGAAGTTTTGAGGAATATGGCAAGCTCTCCAAGAAAAACATTGATGACCTGGAAGCCGGTATCCGTATAGCTGTAAGTGAAGAGAAAGAAGATCCTATGGATTTCGTACTTTGGAAACCCAAGAAGGACGGAGAACCCTTCTGGGAATCTCCCTGGAGCCAGGGCAGACCCGGCTGGCATATTGAATGCTCGGTGATGAGCAAGAGATATCTTGGGGAGCAGATTGATATTCATGCCGGTGGAGAGGATCTGGTATTTCCTCATCATGAGAATGAAATAGCGCAAAGTGAAGCCTGCAACGGCAAGGAGTTTGCAAAATACTGGATGCATAATGCCTTCTTAAATATTGATAACAAAAAAATGTCCAAATCAGCCGGAACCTTCTTTACCGTAAGGGAAATCACTGAAATCTATGATCCCCAGGTACTTCGTTTCTTTATGTTAAGTGCCCATTACAGAAGTCCAATTAATTTCAGCCAGGATCTTATGGAATCTTCTAAGAATGCACTTGACAGAATACTTACGGCAGCAGCTAATCTTAAATATCTGATTGATAATGCAGGTAAAGTGGAAAGTGCAGCGGCAGCAAGCGTCAGCGGAACTTCCCTGCAGCAGGGAGAAGAGGAGCTGATTGCAGATATAGAAAAACATCAGGAAAAATTTGAAGCTGCCATGGAGGATGATTTCAACACAGCAGATGCAGTAACCGCCGTATTTGAAATTGTAAGAATAGCAAATACCAATGCAAGTTCTGCGTCATCTATGTTATTCCTAAAAGCAGCCCTTGATAAAATTACAAAACTGTTAAATGTACTTGGAATTAAAGCCTTAAAACAGGAAGAACTGCTGGCAGAAGAGATAGAGCAGTTGATTCAGGATCGTCAGGATGCCAGAAAAGAGAAGAATTTTGCAAGAGCTGATGAGATAAGAAACCTCCTGCTTGAGAAGGGTATTGTACTGGAAGATACAAGAGAAGGTGTTAGATGGAAAAGAGCATAGACAATGGCTTGATCAGTATCTTAAAGGAGACTTTCTCACTTCCGGATACGGATCTTAAGACTTATTCTCCTTTAACTCTTGCATTTATCGGAGATGTGGTATACGATTTAGTTATCAGGACACTGGTAGTGGAGCAGGGAAATGCTCCGGTTAACAAGCTTCATAAGAAGGTCAGCAGTATGGTTAAAGCTTCTGCCCAAATGGAGCTGTTTCACCGTATTGAGGACATGCTTACAGAAGAAGAGCTGGCGGTATACAAAAGAGGACGTAATGCCAAGTCCTTTACCACTGCCAAAAATGCCAGTATAACAGAATATCGTTCTGCAACAGGTTTTGAGGCGCTGATTGGGTATCTGTATCTGGATGACAGACTTAGCCGTGCCCTTGCTATCGTAAAGGCGGGAATTGAAAGAGGAAATGCAGAAGAGATTGAAAAGGCATAATGATTTTAACCTGTAAAAGCTGATAAAGATAGATATCAGATGAAATGTAGGTATAACAAAGCATAACTTAAGCTGTTTATAAACATGAAGCGGTGGTTTAAAATATCCCCCTGAGTGTAGTTTAAATAAATATAAGAAAAGAAGAGGAATTCATGAGATACGAGGAACTTACCATTGAAGGCCGTAATGCTGTAATAGAGGCATTTCGTGCCGGAAAAACCATAGACAGGCTGTTTATATTGGATGGCTGTCAGGATGGGCCTGTAAAGTCCATCTTAAGAGAAGCAAAAAAAGGTGACACGATTATAAACTATGTAAAAAAAGAAAGACTTGACCAGCTTTCAGAGACCGGAAAGCATCAGGGTGTCATCGCTTATGCTGCAGCTTATGAATATGCAGAGATTGAGGATATTTTAAATGCCGCTAAGGAAAAAGGTGAGCCTCCTTTTATAATCCTCCTGGATGGAATAGAAGATCCCCATAACCTGGGTGCAATTATCCGTACTGCTAATCAGGCAGGGGCTCATGGTATTATAATCCCCAAGAGAAGAGCAGTAGGACTTACAGCCACGGTTGCCAAAACTTCAGCAGGTGCAATCAATTATACACCCGTAGCGAAAGTAACAAATCTGGCAGCCACCATAGAAGAGTTAAAGGAACAGGGGCTCTGGTTCGTATGTGCGGATATGGAAGGCGAAGTAATGTACAAACAGAATCTGAAAGGGCCAATCGGACTTGTTATCGGCAGTGAAGGAGAAGGAGTCGGAAGACTGGTAAAGGAAAAGTGTGATTACCTGGCAAAGATTCCGATGTTTGGAAATATCGATTCCCTGAATGCGTCTGTTGCAATGGGAATTCTCTCTTATGAAATTGTACGACAAAGAATGGCATAAATAAATTAAAACAAAATCTCCTTAAAGAGCTTAAGACGCGCCTTTTTAAGGAGATTTTTAATTGCAGGGGGTATTTAAAGGGCAAAGAAACATCGAGGATATATTCCTTAGTCTGTTATAGTATTGGCATACTGTTCATTGACTTTCTTAAGCAGATAGCGTTTTTTGTATTTTATCTGACTATATGCGGTTATTTTCTTGATATAACTATGATTGATAACGCCGCCTATTGCTCCTACAATGGGAGTTCCCTGAATGAATTTGGCTGTTAGGAGAGCCTCTGAGAAGCAGGAGGAGGCAGCTTTCATTTCCTTTTTTATATTAATAGCTGGAACGGTTCCGTTTTCAATATCATAAGCCAGCTGGTCGATACGCATATTTAATTCTCTTTGTTCCTTGCCTTTTAACAGGGAGGCTTGAATTAAAAGTAGCAGATAAGCTTTTTCTTCCTCCTTATCATTGGAGAAACCATAACTTAAGGAGATTTCGTTTATTGATTTAATAATAAGGCCCAGAAATACCGGTATATCCGGAAGGCCGATGCCAAACAATCCAAGAACACTTCCCTCAACAACAGAGAAGGCAGAATTAAAACGACTGGAAATAAGAGAAGGGTTATCCAGATCTTTGATATGCTTTTTGGTCAATTTCTTGTTCACAGCCTGATTGTTAATGTCGTAATCCACCAGTATGCTGTTTTTGTTATAGGTCTTTTCAATAACATCAATTCCTTTTTCGTAGATCAGTTCAAAGGCCTTAAAAAAAGCTTTATCCAAAGTACTCTTTAAATTTGCGGGTATTTTATCCCGAACCTTATCAAGGAGAGGATTTATTTTCTGATTCAAATAAGTGTTATCCTTTCCTTGTAAGAAAAGTTCTTCTTTTTTATTAATTTCTTTAATCTGCTCATCTAATAAATGCTTCATAGGCTTATCCTTTCTATTTGTTACGGTCTGGGTTTCTAATAATCCATTATATGATAATAAAGATAATATATAAATACTTTCTGTTAAATTCTAATATATTATTAATTTTTCTGTTTTATAAAATAAAATAATAGCGGTTTAATAACTTCAATTATATTCATTTGATCAAATAAAAGAATAAAAAACTGGAAATTCTCCAAATCCTATGATATACTGATAATTATTAATATAAAATACAAAAATCAAGGAGGTGGCTATACATGAAAAGCTTAGTATTTCGTAGCGTTGAGAGTAATGTAATAACGGAGGTAATGCTGATTGAATTACAAAAAAGGAGCAGATGTATTGCCGGACCAACTGTTAAAGGAAGTACAGCAATACGCTGAAGGATGTCTTGTTTATATTCCAAAACGAAGCAGCAAGGCACAGTGGGGATGCATTAGTGGCACCCGTGAATGGATTGATAAGAGAAATGAAGAAATAACCTGTTTATTCAGACAGGGAGAACCGGTTAAGAATTTGTCGGAAGAATATCATCTGAGTGAAGATACCATCAGAAAAATTATATATAAGAGAAATCAGATATAATCATTCTTACCCTGGTTTACAGAGGAAAACTATGAGATAATACAGTTGACCGGTCGATTCCAACAGGAAAGGGGATGGTTATATTGATCAACAAATTAGAGGTGTTTAAACTCTAAGGAGTAGGAGAGGTATTGCTTAAGCAATTAGGCAGTACCTTTCTTTTCGTGTTAGAAGGTTAGCTATCCATGCTTATCTGGTTGCTATTTCCTAAGGCCTGTGCTACACTGATTGTAAAATAGCAATCATTCTAGACATTTTCAAACAGACCAGGGGAGGTTAAGACAAAATGCCTGATAAGATATGGGATCAGTTGAGTGACGATGAAATCATTTCTATGATTCATGGCGGGGATTCCTATGCAATGGACTTTATGCTCACCAAATATAAAAGTCTGGTGAAAAACAAAGCGAAGGCGCTTTTTTTAATTGGCGGGGATAAAGAGGATTTGATACAGGAGGGTATGATAGGCCTCTATAAGGCCATCAGAGATTATGATACGGATAAAGACAGTACCTTTTACAGCTTTGCTGACCTTTGTATCTCCAGACAGATTTACACCGCAATCAAAGCCTCCAATCGAAAGAAAAATATTCCTTTGAATACCTACGTCTCATTATACGCACCTGCTTACAGTGAGAATGCAGATCATGACGAGAAAGAAACCCTGGCTGATATCATGAGTCAAAATAAAATTTCAAATCCTGAAGAATTAGTTATTGACAAAGAGAGTACAAGTATGTTAGAATATGAACTCGTAAGGCATTTAAGTCAGTTTGAAAAAACAGTTTTGGATTTATATTTGCATGATTATTCTTACCTTCAGATAGCAGACAAATTAAAGAAAGAACCAAAGTCAATTGATAATGCATTGCAGCGAATCCGTTTGAAGCTGAATACAGTTTTGAAGGATTTGTATTGAATAAATAACTGCCCCCGTAGCTCAGTCGGTAGAGCGTTACCTTGGTAAGGTAAAGGTCTCGAGTTCAAGTCTCGTCGGGAGCTCTCTAAAATCAGTGGTTCCAGCCAATAGGTTGGAACTTTTTCTATGAGTATTTCTATGAGTTTACTTTGCTGATTTGAATATTTTATCATTATACGATTTTGATGTATTTTTATACATTTCTTTATCTACATGAGAATAGTTATCCAATGTTGTTTTTACAGATGTATGGCGCATCATTTCAGCTACTTCCTTCGGGTTAACTTTATTGCGCATCATGTTTGTACCAAAACTATGTCTTGAATCATACATTCGTATTCTTGGTAAACCGTTCTTATCGCATATCTTGTGAAAAGTTTTTCTCAGATAATCATCGGTCATCGGTCGGAAGTCAGGCATTAAACAATTTATAAATCCGTCTTCAGGAAGTGTTCCCATTTCCTTATCCGCATAAATAGCAGCATGAGCAAGCTTAGTCTTCTTCAGTTGTAAGATTACTCTTTGGTCCAGATACACATGATCGTGAGCTTTATCATTTTTCAAATCTGTTCCTTCTCTTTTTTCATCAATTCCTATTGTAGGAATTAAGTAATCATCTTCCCAGTCACACCAGCGCAACCCGCATACCTCTCCGGGCCTCATACCTGTGGAAAAGAGTATAAGAAATGCAGTATATGCAGAGGACAGCTTAGTATCTCTTAAATTTAGAAATTTCCCTATTGTTTTTTCATCCCATGTTTTCTTTTTAGTTCTTTTTATAGTAGGTTTTTTTATACCAATGCATGGGTTTACTCTAATCTGTTTTAAGTTTATTGCAAAATCAAAAATTTGTGATAATACATTCATTGCTTTACTTATTGTGGCAGGACTTTTACCGATTTGCATCATAAAATCGAATACATCTGAGCTATCTATCTTCGTGATTAATTTGTCTTTAAAATAGTCTTTTAAATATGTGTTGTAGTAGTTTTTGTTGCTTCTATATGTAGTTTTTGCAACAGTCGTATCTCTCATTTTTAGCCAGCGCTCTGCTACCACGGGAAAGGACTCCTTGTCATAGACTTTATGGTTAGATTGCAAGACATTTTTCTTAATTTCTAATTCGGCTAACTTAGCTTCGGTTTTATCATCAAACCCATCTGACCACTCATATTCCTGTTTACCATCTTTTATTCCTAAATACACTGCAGCATACCATCTGCCATTCTTTTTTTGTATGGACATTTTAAATTCCTCCTTAATCCGATTTTGGGTATAAAAAATACACCCAACATAAAGTATTGAGAATTTATGTGAAAGGTGTTATAATAAGCTTGCTTGGAGCAGTATAATAATCACCTGATTATTCTATTGCATTGCCGTTCCTGTTAGCGCAGGAGCGGTTTTTTTATTTATAATCCACCATATAACCAGTTAGATTCTGAAATATAAAAAATATCTTCATGTTTATTGGTATTGGTTCGAAAGGTGGGGAGCTTAAACATTTTAGTACATCTATCGCAATGAGGTTCTGGCGTGTTATATAATTCGTCTCCACAAAAGTGACAGTTTGTAATGCTGTGAACAAAACCGCCATATTCTTTATTGAAGAAATGTGAATACATAGACTTATCTATAATAGACATTTTATATGTAGCCTGTCTGTGCCATCTTCTGTAATCATCAAAGGCATATTGTGCTGCTTCATAGGATAATTCAAATTTATGGGCAACATGAGTATAATTTTTGCATTCAGAGTAATGAATTGCAATTCTTGGTGCTAAGAAGTGACTTGCAAAATAGTTAGCCTCTTGTTCCTTTTGAGAAGTATGTATTACACCATGATTTAAAACAATATGTCCGAGTTCATGCATTAGGGAAAAATTAATCCTGTATTTATTAACTTCATCATTATAAAAAATTTTGTCTTTATAACAGTAAGCATCATTACTCATTTTCAAACAATATTCCCTTAGTTTTACATCTAGTTTGGAATATGGATAAACGCTAAGTTCAAAGGTTTCAAGTAACTCCAAACATGAAAGCGGAAATGAAAATATGTTATGTGCTTTATAAATATCAAGTATAATATCATCAATAAATTGAAAGTCCATTAATCCTCCAAGGAGTCTATAAATCAGATATCATTTTTATTAATTCAAATTTCTCTTCTTGAGTCATATCTTTGCCGTTTCGTGCAATTAAATACTTTATATCTTCATATGTAGGTTCAATTTTGTCTTCATCTCTATCATCAAAATCATCTAAGGTCAAACCTAAAACTCTCGCAATAGCTTTTAATGTTTCCAGTTTAGGATCCTTCGTAACACCGCTTAATATTTTATCAAGAGTAGTTTTGGGTATTCCAGCTTTTTCGGCTAGTTCCGCAGATGTTAAACCAAGCTTTTTCTTATATTCTTCTATTTTATCCAATCCCATGTTACGTGCCTCCTTTTAATAAACTAAATATATCACCGTTGATTGCTAGAGTCAAGAAATATTTTTCCGTTAAATTTACCAAATTAGCAATTAATTGAAAAATATTTATAAAAGTAACTTGACATTAGCAATTAACGGTGATATTCTGTATGTGAAATAGCAATTGAATGCTAAATAGTCAGAAAGGAGACATTTATATGCATAGAATTTTAAAAGCAGAGATGGTAAGAGCAAATATTTCAGTAAAAAGTTTAGCAATGAAGATTAATATTACTGAAAGAAGTTTGAGAAACAAAATTAACGGCATTACAGATTTTACAATAACTGAAGCATTTAACATTAGAACTCATGTTTCTCCTAAAATGCCACTTGATGAGTTATTTAAAAAAGAAGATGATGTAGTATGAGAACATATGTTTTTAACAAATATTAACACCGGTAAAGTGTAAAGTCAATATCAATATGTAAACACCGGGGAAAGGAGTCCTCTATGCAACAGGCTTATTATACTTTAAAACAGGCAGAAAAAATACTGTGTGTTTCAGAAGCCACTATACGCAGAAGAATTAAAGATGGGTTAATTCCAAGGGCTAACTTTTGTGGGAGGATTTTAATACCAGCATGGTTTATGGAACAAGGGTATGAAAAGGATTCTTTACAAATAGTAAAGGAGGAAAGAACTTGAATAACGAAACGGTTACTATAGAAGATTGCCTGGATAATCACGAGAAGAAAGGCAAAGCAGTTGTTATAAATGATGGACAAGTTATAGGATTCATCAAGGAAAATTAGTTGTATATGGTCATTGCGGCCGTTACATATAAAATCTTAGGAAAGGAGGAAATTTATAAATGACAAGAGAACAGAAGATTGAAGCTTTTACAATGAGACTTGACGGTATGTCTTATCAGGTAATAGCTGATAAGTTCAATGTTTCTAAACAATGCATTCAACAGATGCTAATTGGTGGAACCAGGAGAAATCAGTTTAGGAAATGGGAAAGTGAGTTTGTGTATCCTAATCTGTACAAGTATATGAATTCAAATGGGTTTCGAACATTGAAGAAGTTTCAAGAGCATCTTGGATTAGATATTACCCCTAGTTATTTTGGTAAGCGCTGCAAAGGAGAATTAAGTTTCAGTATTGAAGAAGCGCAAAAAATAATTGAAGTAACTGGGATGTCATTTGAAGAGGCATTTAAAAAGGAGGATTTATGAGATCCCGTTGCAGCACCTGCGGAGGCTATTGGAATATAAGTATCCTGCAGAAAATACCGAAAGCCGGTTATGTGTGCCCATATTGTAACAAGAAAGGAGATAGTCTATTGAAAATACCAGGAAAACAAAAGGGACAAGTTACTGTCCAGAATGGCAATATGGCTTCTTTTATTTATGGCCAAAAAAATGCGTCTAAAAGGCGGCAACCTAAAAGACGCGGGAAAAAATAAACTTATATAGCCTTATTATAGGCGGAAATCAGGAGGAATGCAAGTGGCAAAAGGAATTATTAGAAAAATTGATGAGCAGGGGAGAGTCGTTATCCCTATTGAAATAAGAAGAGCTGCAGGAGCTATGGATCGCGAAAGATTCGATCTATATTTTGAAAACGGTGTTATACATCTTAGTAAGGGCCAGG
>Ga0208297_1000661_pt1 | contig 56965 bp, 51 predicted proteins | sample LMS_cellobiose_e_FD_187367 | JGI IMG/M metagenome (GOLD analysis project Ga0208297, IMG submission 187367) | Rumen-fistulated moose microbial communities from Alaska, USA - LMS_cellobiose_enrichment (SPAdes) (version 2) | ecosystem: Host-associated > Mammals > Digestive system > Stomach > Rumen... | reverse complement strand
ATCACCGGAATAATGTGATATTTTTCGACCACATCGCGCGGGACGGCATCAATGACTTCGGGCGGGATCTTGTAGCTGTTCAGATCCAGCATTTCCATCCCATACTGCTGTGCAAGCATCTGCAGCAGTTCGTCCGGATTCACATGCCCCAGCTGTTCCAGCGCCTGAATGATATTCAAAGTGCCTTCACTTTCGGCAACTTTCTGCCAGCCTTCGGACACCTGGTCATCCGTCACCATCCCGTTTTCCACGAGCAGTTCCAGAATAAAATCAAAGTTTTGCGCCATCGGTAAACCTCGTTTGCTCCTGCCTTAATGTCATATCATAATGGAACATAAACGCATTTCGGCAATTTTTCAAGTCCTTTTTCGGATTTCCCACACTTTTTCCGGCGAAAATGTTTTTTCCCGCGTTTTTTCATTTGCATTTCCGGTTTCCCGCGATATATTGCTTATTGGAACGTTCCAATAGGAGATGCAGAGGATGAAACAGCACGTTACTTTGAATGATGTGGCCGCCCGGGCGGGAGTTTCCCGCGCCATGGTCTCCTACGTGCTGTGCAGCGGCGAAAAAGGCTCTTCCCGCCCCGAAACACGGGAACGGATCTATGCCGCCGTCCGCGAACTGGGATACCGGAAAAATCACACCGCGTGCTCGCTGCGGTCCGGCGACACCCGCACCATCGGGCTGGTCCTTCCCTCCCAGAACGGCGGCTATCTCTACGAACTGATGACCGCGCTGGACCGCAGTTTCCGGCAATTGGACTACACGCTGGTCTGTTCCTTTTTCCGCGTCCGCGGAGGACAGAATTATCTTCCCTCGTTCTCCGATGCCATGGAACGGATTTTCAACATGAACGTCAATGCGGTCATCACACCGACCATGCGGCAGATTCCCGACTCTTCCACCCCCGTGGTGATCTGGGGAAATTTCAGCGAAAAATACGATTGTGTATTCCCGGATAAAAAAGCCTTCGGGACGGAAGTGATCGAACGGCTCTGGAAACTGGGACACCGCCGGATCGCGGCAGCCGGGCTGCTGCATGACACACGTTACGAAACCATGCGCGCCGCATTGGAAAAACGCGGCGCGTTCCGGCCGGAATATTTCGCCGAATACAGCGGATTTCAGGAATACGGCGCGAACGCCGTCCGGTATTTCCTTTCGCTGCCGGAGCGTCCGACCGCGATCGTGTTTCATTCGGACGAGATGGCGATCGGCGCCCTGCGCGAACTGCATCTGGCCGGAGTCAAGGTGCCGGAACAGATTTCCGTGGTCGGATTCGATCATCTGCCGGTCAGCTCGGCCATCGTTCCCTCGCTGGCCACCTTCGATCAGCATTTCGACCGGATGGCCGGGCTGCTGACCGAAATCACGCTCAACCGGATTCGGCAGCCCGAACTGCCGCTCCAGCGCTGTGCCGTTCCGGTGGGATTCGTTTCCGGCGAATCCCTGGCCGCGCCGCCGCTCCCGGAACAAACCGCCCGAACAAAAGCGGACGGCAAAAACTGCATGAAGCGGGAAAAATCCCTTCGAACAGGACTTGTCATATAAGGTTTCACAAAATTTCAAAGCACGAAAAACAGCAGAAAGGAGACAAAACATGAACCGGGTTTCATCTTTCACCCCGCATCCTTCCTCGAAGGAGCAAAAGCACAGCTTCACGCTCATAGAACTCCTCGTGGTAATTGCGATCATCGCGATTCTGGCCGCCATGCTGCTGCCCGCACTGGGGAAGGCGCGCGATTCCGCCATGGCCTCATCCTGCAGCGGCAACCAGAAACAATTCGCCATGGCCAATCTGGCCTATTCGATCGATTTCAAGGAATATCTGCCGTGGCCTTCCTCCGGCACCCGCTACCATGAACTCGGACCGTATCTGAAATACTCCTTCAACAATGCCGGAACGCCTGCGATCACCAGAAAAAAAGGTCCGACCGTATTTTGCCCGAAAATCTACAGGAATCCCTACGCCGCCACCGCCAACGGGAACATCTATTACTGCTGGCCCGACTGGTCGCGCGGACCGACAACCGGGTACCATTCCGCCGGCGGAAGTTACGGCGACACCAAAACCGTAGTCAAACCCGCAACCAAGATCATCACCGTCGAAATCGGCCAGACCGGCACCGGCAGCGCCAGCACCCGCTGCTACTGGTTCCAATGGAACGTCATTCCTCACAACGGCTGCGCCAATCTCTCCTTCTTCGACGGACACCAGCAGAAAGTGAAGGAAGAGCTGCCCTATTTCGTCCACACCACAACCAGTGACTCCAAATGGATGGGCCGGAAATATCCGTGTCAGGAGTACTGGGATTACAACGATTCGCATAAATAACACAATAAGGAAAAACATGAAAACGATCAACGCGATCATAGGAGCGGTCATGATCATGGGAACGCTTCAGGCATTCGAACTCGGTAAAACCGACATGGAAATCTTCCACGTCCGGGAAAACGTGCGCGCCGCCACCGAACTCGGTCAGTATCTGAACAAGGTCTACGGACGGAAATACACCCTGCGGAAATTCACCGAGGCCGACCGGACCAAACCCGGCATCTTCGTCGGCGTCCGCCCCGAAGGCGTCAAACTTGACGTCGATGAGAAAAAGGAATTCTGCGGCCGGCACGTGACCGACACGCAGCTCTATCTCTTCGGCAACCGGGGGATGAAGCTGCACGGGACGAATTTCTCGGTCTACGATTTTCTGGAACGGGAATGCGGCGTGCGCTGGCTGTGGCCGGGTGAACTCGGCACCGTCGCCGAACCGCAGAAGCCGAAGCAGATCAAAAACGGCACGGAGATCGTGGTGCCGTTCTTCGTCCGCCGTCTGTCCACTTCTTTCCATTACGGTTATCCGACCCTGCAGCCGGAAGACCTCAAAGCGCTGCTCGAATGGCAGGCCCACCGGAAGATCGGCACCAGTTTCTTCGGCAGCATGGCCCACGCATTCGAAGGTCTCATGCCGAGACAGAAATACGGCAAGGAACATCCCGAATATTACTCGCTGGTCACGCCCGAACAATGGATCGGCGAACCCAAGCCCGACAAGCCGACCCGCCGGAACGACTGGACGCGGAAAGGTCCCTGGCAGCTCTGCACCTCGAACAAAGACGTGCGCCGGATCATCGCCGAAAAGATCGCCGCAGACAAAAGCGGCGCCGCACGCTCGATCTCCCCCAACGACGGCTTCGGCTTCTGCGAATGTTCCGAATGTCTGAAACAGGACGGCAAGCCGCGGCCGCCGCGCGAATACGGGGTCAAGGACCTGACCAACCGCATGTATGATTTCGCCGAGGATATCGCCAATCAAGTCCACAAGCTCAATCCGAACGCCAAGGTCGGCATGTTCGCCTACTCCTTCTTCGACGGCGTGCCCGACAAGAAGATTCATTTCCCCGGCAACATGTATCTCTCGTTCTGCTACATGGTCTCGTTCATGAGCGAGGAAGAACAGCAGGAACTGGAACAGCGTACGATCGGACTTTCCGCCACCGGTGCCAAAATCTTCGGCCGCGAATACTGGGGAACGCACTACACCATGAACTACCCGCTCTCGCACAGCCGGAAAATCGACCGCAACATGAAACTGCTCCACCGCTGCGGCGCGGCCGGTATCGGCGGCGAACCCGGCGGAGCGTTCGCACCGCGCGCAACCGACCTCTATATCCTGACCAAACTTTCCTGGGACCCCACGCTGAAACGGGAGGACATCCTGCACGATTTCTGCAATTCCGCCTTCGGCCCCAAAGCCGGTCCGGTCATGTATGAGATGTTCGAAAAGATCGAAGACTGGACCGAAAAGACCACCAATCATTTCGCCGATCACCGCGGTCCGAACTACAAGTATTACGACAATCTCTACGCCGCCCGCAACCGCGCGATGGCCGACTGCTACAACGACGATTTCCAGAAGATGTGCGACGGCTATCTCTCCAAAGCCTCGAAGCTCGCCGGCACTCCCGAACGGCGCGCCCGGATCGCCTACATCCGCCGCGGCACCAAATACGCCGCGATCACCACCGCCTGGCTCAACGCCTGCGCCGACCTCGCCGCCATCGGAATCAACATGTCGCTCACCCAGCCGTCCGACAAGGAAATCCGCATGGAAAAGAAAAATCTGATCGGCGTGGTCAGTCAGGCGATCAAAGCCGCCAAAGTCAGAATCCGCTACGTTCAGCAGAACGGCAACCAGAACGCGCTTTCCAAGGGCTACATCATGGAATCGCTCGGCCGTCCCTGGAAAATCTACGCCGAAAAGGCCGCCTTGGATCTCTCCGCCAACCGCTTCAATTATCTGGTCAACGGCGCGTTCGAATACAGCGGATACAGCTGGAAGATGAGCGGAGCCAAAGGCGCAGAACTGACCACCACCCGGAAATACAATCACGACGCCGACGACAATTACATGGTCCAGCGTCATGCCGGACAGGGAATCAGTCTGCAGGCCGACCTGCCCGCCGGCAGCTCCGCGGAACTGGTCAACTCCCGCAAAATCTGTCCGGACGAACCGCAGAAGGTCAACCTGAAAATGTTTGTGAAATGCGACGCCGACCCGCTGAAATACATGACGGTCAAATTCGGACCCGCGGTCCTGCAGGGCATCCCCCTGCCCGCGGATGCCGAGGACGGCTCCGGCTGGCGCGAAATCCGGTTCAAGCAGGCGGAAATCCCTGCCGGAGAACATACTTTCCAGATTCAATTCAAAAATAACGGCAGCGGCAAGATCACCCTGAACCTGGATGATCTGGTGCTGCGCATGAAGGAGGCCAATCGATGAAAAAACTGATTTCACTGCTGTTGCTCGCTGCGACGGCCGCAACCGTCTGGGGCGGCAGTAAACCCGTCGGAGTCTGGCAGGGCTACGCATGGCATCGGCTCGGCGAACTCGTGCGTGCAACCGTGCTCAATCCGCAGTGGAGTGCGGACAAACCGGTGGAAAAACTTTTTACCGGCAAGGATTTCGATTCCTGTTCGGCGATTCTCTACCTGCACGGCTGGAACAATCCGTTCCGGTTCCGCGAATGGAAAAAAGATCAGATCGCCGCCGCGGAAAAATTCGTCGAAAACGGCGGACTGATCGTCATTGTGGCCGACGGCGCGCTCAACCCCGGCGGCGCAACCGGTCCGTTCGCCAAGCTGCTCGGCGCGAAAAACTGGAGCGAATTCACCGGGAAAGCGGAAATCCAGGCCGACGGCTGGAAACAGTGCGGCCAAATCCCGCAGGTATTCGAATACATGCTCAGCGGCAAGGCTAAATTCGCCGCGCTGAAAGATTTGACCACCGCCAAAATGCTCATCGGCAACCAGTCCGGCGCTCTGGTCGCGGAAAACAAGCTCGGACGCGGACGCGTGCTGTTCGTGAACGTCCGGCTGACCGAATCCCTCACCCCCTACGTCCAGCCCTACAACCGGCACGCCAATGCCGCGCTGGAACAATACATGCCGTTCGCCCGGAAGATTCATGCCGAACTCATGACCGCCTCCCCCGCGCTCTCGAAGGAAAAACGCGAACGCTGGGACTGCAAACCGCTCGGACCCGCCCCGCAGAAAGCCGAATGGAAAAAACCGAAGGAAAAACCGCTTGTCTCCGCCCGGAAATATGAAGAACTCGCCGGCAATCCCATTCTGCTGATCGCGGACGGACAGCCGCGCGGAATCATCATCACCGGCCGGGTCGGCGAAAAAGGCGCGGCGGAAACACTCAACGCCCTGCTGCAGAAGATGTCCGGCGCCACGCTCCCCTTCGCCGCCGGCAAAGCGGTCGGCGAAAACGGCGGCAAATGGAAATGGCGCGGCAAAACCTGGGATTTCAAGATCGAATTTGCCGAAACGGCTAAAATCGAGATCAAAGCGCAGGGCAATTCCATCATCATCGGAACGCCCCCCGGCAAAGCGATCCTCGGCGTTCAGACTTTCATGCGCGAAGCGCTCGGCTACCGCATGCTGTGGCCCGGCCAGGCCGGCGAAGTCTACCAGCCCGCAAAAACCGTCAGCGTGAAGCCCTTCTCCTTGGTCGACATGCCGTTCTTCCGTCAGCGCACCATCCGCAACGGATATATGTGCGCGGGCCAGGAGTGGAAAGCGCCGGACGGCAAGATCGTGAAACTTTCGGTTTCCAAGGACCTCCTGGAAAAAAATCATCTGACCGGCTTCGACCCGCGCATCGTGGCGGAAAAGATCAAAGGCAAAGGGGCGGCCTGGTGGAGCGCGCACCGGCTCGGCGGCTCACTCCGGTCCACCGGCGGCGGCAGCTTCTATCACTGGCAGAACCGGTACGGAAAGACCCATCCGGAATACATGGCGCTGCAATTCGACGGCACCCGGAAACAGAAGACCAAACACATCCGTATCTGCAAAGCGAATCCGGAAGTGATCAAACAGAGTGTCAAAGAAGCCCGCGGCCTGATCGACAAAAAGAAAGGCGTCGAATGCTACAGCGTGTCGCCCAGCGACGGCGGTTACGACATCTTCTGCATGTGCCCGCGCTGCCGCGCCTGGGACCCCTCCGGCGCGCCTGAAAGCGCGCACCGCGTGTTCCTCGGCCGCAACCGGCCCGTCTTCCTCTATCCGCGCATGACCGACCGCGTGCTGCGCTTCACCTGCGAAATCGCGCGGGAACTGAAAAAGAGTCATCCGAAGATCAAAGTGAAATATCTGGCTTACTCCAGCTATCTGCGTCCGCCGGAATATTACCGCGACATCCCGGACAACATCATGGTTACCTATGTCGGACTGGAATACCTCAACCGTCAGGCGCTGGAACGCGACCGCCGTTTCTGGGATTTCTGGGCCGGAGTCTCCAGCGAACTGATCCTGCGTCCGAACTACCTGCTTTCCGGCGCCGGACTGCCGATGATCTACGTCCATGAAATGGCCCGCGACATCCAGCACTGCGCCCGGACCGGCATGGTCGCCAGCGATTTCGACAGCCTCACCCATCACTGGGCCACGCTCGGACTGAACTATTACGTGCTCGCCGAACTGCTGTGGGACCCCTCGCAGAGCGTCGACTCGATCATCGACGAATACTGCCAGAAGGGATTCGGGCCCGCCGCGGACGAGATCAAGGGCTATTTCGCTCTTTGCGAAAAACTGACCTCCGCCATGGCCGACCGCAAGGCGGAAAATCTCAAGGAAATCGAGGACCTGACCAACGCGCAGCGTGAAACCCTGATGAATTCCTTCATCCATGTGTTCAACGATGCCGAACTGCAGAAGCTCGCCGGCTTCCTCGACCGGGCACGTGAAAAAACCGCCCCGGGTTCTCCGGAACGCGAACGGGTGGAATTCATCAATGCCGGATTCCGCTTCACTCTGAACCGGGTCGAGTTCCATAAAAAATATCACGCGGCAAAGAGCAAAAAGGAACTGCGTGAAGCCGCCGCGGAACAGAACCGCATCTGGCGGGAATCCTTCGAGAAATATCCGTTCGCGGTCAACATCCCCGGACTGGCGCTCAATCAGTTCTACACTTACTGGCGGCAGTGCGGCTGGAAACCCGAACCGCTGAAATGATCCGTTTCAGCCGCGCCCCGGCCGGAACATGTTCCGGCCGGCGGTCGGGAGAGAAAGTCTTCAGACAGACTTGTTGAACTGGGTATCGTAGAGTTCGCTGTATTTGCCGCCGCGCGCCAGCAGTTCTTCATGGGTGCCGGATTCGATGATCCGGCCATGCTCCAGGACAATGATCAGGTTGGCATTCTTGATCGTGCTCAACCGGTGGGCGATGGCAAAGACGGTCCGGTTTTTCATGGCCTGCGCCAGCGCTTCCTGCACCTGACGTTCCGTCGCGGTATCCAGGGCGCTGGTTGCTTCGTCCAGAATCAGGATGGAAGGATTCCGCAGGATCGCGCGGGCAATGGTGACCCGCTGCTGTTCGCCTCCGCTGAGCTTGAATCCCTTTTCCCCGACCACGGTGTCATAACCTTCCGGATGGCGTCCGTCGGTGATGAATTCATGCGCGTTGACCAGTTTCGCCGCCTTGATGATTTCTTCGCGGGAAGCGTCCGGTTCGCCGTAGGCAATATTGTTGGCGATCGTATCGTTGAACAGGATCGGCTGCTGGGAAACGATGCCGATCTGCTGCCGCAGCGTATCGATGGAAATGTCCCGCACGTCGTGTCCATCGATCATCACCCTGCCCTCGTTGACATCGTAGAACCGGGCGATCAGATTGGCGATCGTGGTTTTTCCCGATCCGGTGGCGCCGACCACGGCGACCATGTGCCCTTTCGGAATGACCAGATTGATTCCGTCGAGAATTTTCCGTTCGCCGTAGGAAAAAGTCACGTTTTGCAGCTCAATCCGGTCGTTGAAAGAGGTCAGCTGGAACGCATCGGGCTTTTCCGCCAGACTGGTGTCATGGTCCAGCAGTTCGAAATACCGGTCCGCCGCAGCCATGCTCCGCTGCACGTTGCTGACCACTTTCGCCAGCGCCTTGATCGGCTGATAGGCCAGAAAGATCGGCGCCAGCAGCTGCACCAGTTCCCCCAGTGTCACTTCCTGACTGTAGCTGTACACCAGAAAGACCAGGGTCGCGGCCACCGCCACTGTCTCCATCAGCGGCTGCATGAACAACTGTTTCTTCAGCGCCTTGACCAGCTTCTTGAAATACTTCCGGTTGATCAGCCCGAACCGTTCGATTTCCCGGTCCTCCATGTGATAGGATTTCACCACGACAATACCGGAAAGGACCTCGTGCATCCGCTGCACCACCACGGCGATCTGTTCGAAGGCGTGCCGGAAAATGCTGCGGATCTGCCGGGCGATCAAAAAGAGAGGCAGCATGCAGAACGGCAGTCCGGTCAGCAGGATTACCGGCAGAAACCAGTTGTTGAACTTGGCGCTGGCGATCAGGACCGCGATCACGCAGGTGAGAATCTCCAGAGGGCAGCGCGTCGCATCGGCAATCGAGTTCGCCACTGCGGTTTCCATCACCGTGGTATCGTTCGTCGTGCGCGAGATCATAGTCCCGATGTCAATCCCGCTGAAAAACCGCATGGACTGGCTCATCAGTTTCCGAAATGCCTCCTGCCGCAGATCGGTCACCACCCGAATCCCGACCCAGCGCATGTTATAGTGGTTGATGAAGATGAACAGGTTGCGGATCGCCCACAGCAGCGCGAAGAACTGCCAGGTCATCTTCCCTGCCCCGGTCTCGGCGGGAAACCGGAAAACCGTCCAGCCGAACATCCGCAGGGAAACCAGACCCTTGTCATAGGTCACATGCACATCCCAGGAAGCCGGAATATAGCGCTTCAGTTCCTTTTCGGTCTTCTCCACGTTGTGCTCCAGCACGCCGCGGTCGGCCGGTTCGTCCAGAAATGCCTGCACGGCCTGCTCCTTCGCCGCGGGACTCTGATCGCGCACCGAATCCAGTTTCTGCACGATCTTCGACGCCATCTGCCGGTTCTGTTCCACTGCCTCCTGCGAAACCACCCCAACCCCTTTGACCAGCTGCGGCAGCATCATGATGCCTCCGAACATGGACCCGCTGGCGAGGGCCCCGGCCAGAATGCCGACCGCGAGACGCCATTTATAGGGCTTGACATAAGTCAGCAGCCGCAGATAAACCGAAAAAGGCAGTTTTCTGGTATCGATTTCAGACTTCCTGGACATCTTGGACCCCTTCGATTCGTTATGTTCCAATCAATAAATTCAATTCTTCCGGCCGGAACAGCGGCGCCAGCGGCCGTCCGCAGGTCAGACCATCCTGGTACCGGCGCTCGCCCGGACTGCCGGATTCCGCCGTGAAAAGACAGATTTCCGGCAGACAGGCAAACCGTTCCGGAGCTGCCGCGCCGGTCAGTTCCAGCGCCACGATCAGCCCTTGTTTTCCGCAATATTCCAGCTTTCGCGCCAGCGCGGGATCGGTGTCGCGCAGACGGACCAGATTGCCCTTCGGCACGAACTTTCCAGACGCTTCAGGCGCCTCGAAATCCGGTTCGCAGCCGACCAGACGCGAAGTGCGGCCGTTCACCTGAAACACTTTATCCCCCGGTGCAGTCTCCAAAAACCGGATGCCGGCACGTTTTTCAATCCGGTGACACGGCTCGCCGTTCTGATGAAAGATCACCGAAAACTGATACAGAGAGGGGGTGCCGAATCCAACCGGCTGCCACAGCAGCGGCTTGACGATCCGCACGATCTGCTGAAACGGCACATGATTGCTCCCCGCAGCGAGCGGAATCCGCGCGGATTCGATCATTTCCATCGAATCCACCAGAAACGAAGCGATCAGGGTCCGCGGACGATCGGATTCGAGGTCAATATACACTCGAATCCCGATTTCTTCGTCGTCGCCCTCCACCTCGAAAGAAAAATCGGTCTTTTCAAAAAAAACCCTGTCCATATCCGTCATCGGCTCAATCCTCGCACGTCAATTTCAAATCTCCCGGCCGGAATCCGGATCGATCAGCTTGAAATCCTCGATATGAATGGTCGGATCGGCCCGGAAGGAGAGGTCCTTGCCGTATTCTTCTTCCAGATTGCGCAGCAGTTCGGCATCCTCGTTTTTGAGCCGCGCCAGAATGGCCGGGTTCATAATGACCCGGATCGCCATCTTCTTCCGGGAATTGCGGCGTTTCAGGACTTCCTTGAGCCGGCGCTGAATTTCCACGCTCATGCTCAGGGCGGATTTGACCCGGCCCGTGCCGTTGCAGTAGGGACACGGATCATAGACCACATCCTGAATGCTCTCATGCTCGCGCTGCCGGGTCATTTCCATCAATCCGAACTTGCTCAGCGGCAGAATCCGGGTTTTGGCACGATCATCAGACACAAATTTCCGCATCGCATGATTGATCGTCTCGCGGTCCTTGGCGCTGCGCATATCGATGAAGTCGATCACCAGCTGTCCGCCGATATTGCGCAGCCTCATCTGACGGGCGATTTCCTCGGCCGCTTCCAGATTGGTCTGAAGGATCGTGTCGGCCTGGTCCTTCGCGTTCCGGGCCTTCCCCGAATTGATGTCGATCGCCACCAGCGCCTCGGTTTCGTCAATGCAGATATATCCCCCGCTGGGCAGCTGCACCACGCGGTTGAAGATCGTCGCCGCCTGTTCGTGCACCTTATAGTGACTGAATATCGGTTCCGCCTTGTTGTAAAATACGACCTTGGTATCGAAATCCGACCCGACGAACTGATGGAACGCTTCCTTGAGGAAATCGCAGTCCGATTTGCGGTCGATGACGATCTCGTCGATCTCGTCGGTAAGAAAATCCCGCACGGTCCGTTCCAGCAGATTGGGTTCTTTGTAAACGATCATCGGGGCCTTGGGATTCTGGATCGCGGTTTCCACCTTCTGCCAGAGCGAGAGCAGCATATCGAGGTCGCGCTTGAAAAACAGCGCTTTGCGCCCCTCGCCCACGGTCCGGCAGATCAGTCCCATGCCGGCGGGAACATCCAAGGCCTGCAGAATCTTGCGCAGACGGTCGCGTTCCTTCTTTTCTTCGATTCTGGCGGACAGTCCGATATGATCGGAATACGGCAGCAGGACCAGATACCGGCCGGGAATGGTCAGATTGGTGGTGACACGCGCTCCTTTGGTGCCGATCGGGCCTTTGGTAACCTGAACCAGCAGTTCCGAACCGGCCGGAAACATCCGGGGAATATCCTTGACCGTGATATTGCCCTTGTGCAGAGCGGTTTCCAGATCGCGAAGCCGCCGGGAACGGTCGCCGCCGAGAAAATTCCGGATCTTTTCGGAAAAACCGCTCAGAAAACGTTTCTTCTTTCCGGCGGATTCCGGGGCATCCTCCCCGGCATCGATCCGCTTGATGTTGTCCACAATGTCGTGAGTGACGGACATCATGTCGCGGTAATGCAGAAATGCGTTCTTTTCCGCCCCGATATCCACGAATGCCGCCTCGAGCGACGGTTCCAGACGAACAATTTTGCCCAGATAGATCGAACCCGGCAGAATGTCATCGCTGGGCCGTTCGATTTCATATTCTTCCAGACGCGAGTTTTTCAACATCGCAAACCGCGTCTCCAGATCCTCACAGTTGATAATGATTTGTCTTTTGTCTTTTTTAAGCATGCTGCCTGTTTTCCTTACCAGTTGCGGAAATGCCGGGCCCGTTCAGAAAGGACATACCCCGTTCCAGCCGGAAGCCGTTTGCGAAATCGGCCGCCCGCATCTCCTTTTTTCCCTCGGGAATCACTTTTTCCAGCCGGAGCGCACCGGTTCCGCAAGCCACAGTGATCCCTTCGCGCGTGATGGATAAAATTTCGCCGGGTTTCGATGAATCCGAACCCGGATCGACCGCTTTTCCGGAAGCGATCTTCACCGTCAGCAGACGGTCGCCCCGCTGCAGCGCGAAAATCGTCGAAGGCCACGGATAAAACGCCCGAATCTTCCTCGCCAGCGCGGCCGCGTCATTGCTCCAGTCCAGCGCAGCGTGACGCTTCCGTATCTTGCGCGACAACGTCGCCGCCGCCGAATCCTGTTCCGCCGCGGTCAGTTCGCCCGCCGCGAGTTTGCGGAGACAATCGCCCAGATTCGACCCCGCCAGCTTCGCCAGCGCCTGTTCCAGTTCCGGCGCGGTAACCGTATCGTCCAGCAGCATTTCCAGCTGCCGGTAGACCGGTCCGGTATCCAGCCCGCGGTCCATCCGCATGAACGAAACGCCGGTCCGGCTTTCCCCGTTCAGAATCGCCGAAACGATCGGGGACGCGCCCCGATACTTCGGGAGCAGCGAAGCGTGCACGTTCAGACATCCCAGACGAGGCAGTTCCAGCAGTTCCTCCTTCAGAATCTGACCGAACGAGACCACGATGATCACATCCGGCCGGACTTCGGTCCGGATATGTTCCAGAAACACCGGATCGTTCACCGAATCCGCCCGGCGGAAAGACACCCCGGCAGCCCGACACCATTGTCCCAGCGGAGTAGGCGTCAGAATCCCCTTCCGGCCGGCCGGTTTGTCGGGCTGGGTCACGATCTCCGCGACCTCGATTCCGGAATCCTTCAGCAGCGCTTCCAGCACCGGCGCGGCAAAGGGGCCCGCTCCCAGAAACGCAATCCGTATTTTTTCCATACCCGTCATCGCCTCATTTCTCACCGGATCACGGAAAGATTGCCGGTCGCATCGGCAAACCGAATGGAAAATTTCCGTTTCCACGGCTCCGTTTTTCCATCATCCATATATTTCACCACCAGCCGGTTGCATCCCTCATGCAGCCGGATTCCTTCCAATTTTGCAGCGCCGGCTCTCAGATTTTCCGCTCCGTGTTCACGGGCGTAAACCGTAAGCCCGTTAAGCCAGATTTTGACCTGACCGCAGGCCGCGGCATGAAGCACCATTCCGCGGTAATCCCGACTGCATTTCAAAGTGGCGCACGCATAAAACACACTCTTTTTCCCGCCCTGCGGCCGGGACTGGAAAACATTGGAAAAATCCACCTCACCCGGCGGCAGTTCAGGATCGTCGTTTCGAACCGAGATCCGCCGCCAGAAACACCCGCGCGGAGCACGCCGGTTGCCGTTCAGCAGCGCTTCCTCCGCCACATGCTCCGTATGCAGCCGGCTCCCCTCGCCCGGAGTCTGTGCCAGCGGGCCCAGCAGCGACCAGGTACACACAAAATTCGCATCATCCAGAAATTTCCCGCCGGGAACCGGACAATCGAACTGAAGCGTCTCAAATTCCGGCACATCCCGCCAGGGGTCTTCCGCACAGCCGGCCGCCGCCAGACACAGCAGCAGAGAGAACACCGCCGCACACTTCCAAACCCGCTCCGGAACGCCGCTGTTCTTACTCCAGCACATCCACGATCTCCCCTTTGAACAGGTCAGCCGTTTCCCGAACCATCGGATTGGCGCTGACATTCCGTTTCAACTCGTCCAGCGTCCGCTTCGGCGCCGCCTGCACCCGCAGTCCCTCTTTCGGAACGATTGCCAGATCGGCAAATTCATCTTTCGTCAGCCGCCGAAGTTCCTGCACCAGAAAAGACTTTTCTCTGGAAATCATTCGCAGCATCGTGGTATCTTCCGCATCAAAAAACACATACAGCAGGGATTTCTCAATCCGGTCGGGGATGCCGCCGGCCATCATCCCGCCTAAACTCGGCTGCACGGGCTGGATTTGATCGATCAGCTTCTTCCACAGCAATTCCGGCGAAAAACGCTCTTTCAAACTCATCGAATGCCGCTCCTCCTGCATCGGAGCAGCCGTTTCCGCGACGGGCTCGCCGCTCTCGTCAAAATCTTCCGGCGCTTCTTCCGCCACAGACTCATCCGACGACGGAACCGGAACATCCACAGGCTCCGTCACATTGTTTACAGCATCCGTCAATTTCCCGTCAGATTGAATTAACTCATTATTTACCAATGGAATATCATTTTTTTTAGAAGCCGTCACTTGTTCTTTCGGAGGAATGGGCTCCGGGGACTTCTCCGTCATGACGAATGGAGACGACAACGGTTTTTCAGCCGTTGAAACAACGTCCTTTGACGGAACGGCATCCTCTTTCCGTGCCGCCGGGGCAGGGGGCGGCACCGCGACCGTTTTCTCCGCCGGCACGGAAACCGCCGGGGCAGGGGACGGCTGAGCAATCACGGGCCGGACCACCGGACAGGCGGCCAGAGTCGGAATCTTTTCAATGCCGTTCAGTTCTCCATTCCGCCGGATTTCGTTCAAACGGATCAGCAGGTCCTCCACCTTGACCGCGTGAGCGGCCCGCATGGCTTTCAGCAGAATGGTCTCCATGAACACCTGTTTGTTGATCGCCTCCCGGAGCAGATAGGAGGAAGCGGCCAGCTGTTCCATCAAAATCTGGAGAGTATCGGGCCGGGAAACCGCGGCCAGCTGGCGGTAACTGTTGAGTTTTTCCGGACTTTCGTCCAGCACGGAGCCGGGATCGGGCAGCACCAGCGTCAGCAGAATGCCTCGAAGCCAGGTCAGAATCTCCTCAAACAGCGTCTCCAGATTCTTCCCCTGTCCGGCAAACTGATGAATGGAGAGAATGGCGGAAGCGCGGTCGTTCGACAAGATGGAACGGAGCAGGGATTCCATTTCGCCGGGAGCGGTCAATCCGAACAGGGAAAGCGCCTGCTCTTCGGAAATCACCGCATCGCCGGAAGCGGAACCGAAAAAGGAGACCAGCTGGTCGAGCAGGGATTGAGCGTCGCGCATGCCGCCGTCCGCCGCACGTGCGATCACGTCCAGCGCCGAACGGGAAATTTTGATCTTCTCTTCGGAAGCGATATATTCCAGGCGGCGGGCGATCAGTTCCGCGGGAATGCGGCAGAGATCGAAGCGCTGGCAGCGGGAAATGACCGTGGGCAGCACCTTGTTGACTTCGGTCGTGGCGAAAATGAATTTCGCGTGCGCGGGCGGTTCCTCAATCGTTTTGAGCAGCGCATTCCAGGCACTCTTGGAAAGCATGTGGACTTCGTCGATAATATAAATCTTATATTTGGAGGAGATCGGCAGATGAAGGACATCCTCGCAGATGTCGCGCGCCTTTTCCACCTGCGTATGGGTGGCGGCGTCGATCTCGATCACGTCCACGCTGGATTCTTCGGCAATCGCCTTGCAGGAGGAACATTCGCAGCAGGGTTCACCGTCGATCGGATGCTTGCAGTTCAGAGCCTTGGCGAAAATCCGCGCGGAAGTGGTCTTCCCGATGCCCCGGGGACCGACAAAGAGATAGGCGTGGGCAATCCGCCCGCTGACAATCGCATTCCGCAAAGTCCGCGCGATATGTTCCTGTCCGACCATATCGGAGAAGCGCTGCGGACGCCATTTTCGTGCTGTAACCTGATAGGCCATAATCATTTCCCTTGAGATTTTTTAGGCTGAGCCGTGCCCGTACCGGCGGCATCGCCGGACATTTGTTCGGACGCCGCGGCAAGACGATCCAAAAATGCGCGGGAGAGCTCGCCTTTGACGGTGACAACGGTCCGGCTGGATTGAACTTTGATCTGCTGCACCCATTCGCGCATCAGTTCGGGATCATACTGATTGAGCAGGAAGCCGCCGATGGTGACGTACTGCCGCAGCTGCTGCTGGACCAGAGCGGCGGCTTCCGTATCGACACAGGAAAACACGCCCTGCAAACGGATGGAACCGGCCTTTCCGGCACTGAGAGAATAGACGGTCTGATAAAACGGCGGGAACAGGGGATAATCCTCCTGAAGCTGCGGGCTGATTCTGGTAAATCCTGCCGCCAGCGCAAGAGGATTCTGCAGCGCAGTCCGATCCGCTTTCAGCAATCCGAGAAGGTTTTTTTTCTGATCGAAATACCGGACCAGCGTATCCTTGGCGAAGACCGCCACGCCACTCCCCGGGAAAGCATATACGAAAGTTCTTTTTTTAGACGGAATACCAAAAAATGAATTGCCTTCCGGCAGGACGAATTGGCGTTCGAGGCGGATCCCCCGTCTGACGACGGAATGACGTGAGCCCGTCAGTTTTTCCAAGTTCCGGCAGAAATCGCTTTCCGGCACTTTAAGTGCGACGAAAATGAAAGTTTCATCTTCCGTCAATTTCGGATTCACCACCAGAATTTTAGCAATATCTTTGGAAATATCAACAGATTTGTCGGACTTTCCGTCAAATCCGGTTTGACGGGAAACCGTGTCGACCAGATCTTTTCGGAAGGATTCCATCCCGGGGATATCCGTCAGATTGATCTGAATGACCTGCTCGGAATGACGGGGAATGAAATCATACACATCGGCCGACAGGACAACCCACGGAAAAAGAACTGAAAAAATAACAATCGAACAAATAATCCGAATCATTTTTCCCCTCTCCTTTCAGTTTTTTCCGGCCATTCGGCCGGGACATAAAACGGATTGCCTTCCGGGTCTTCAAACCGGGAGAAGACCCCGCCCCCCTTATCCGCATTGACAGGAGCCGGAGGGACCGGATAACCATAGTCATTCATTTTTTTGCAGATGATTTCCGCGCTGCCGCCGTTGAAAAACCACGCGGTGCGGGCGGAAACCGGCGGCAGGGGAGTTTCCCAGGGAACCTTTTCCAGCAGCAGGGAAAAATCTCCCTGAGCGAACTCCACCCGGTAACTGCTGTCCAACACCGGTTCGCCCAAGTCCAGAATGTCCCGGTAGAACGCTTTGCAGGAAGTCAGGTTCCTGACCCGGATGACTATGCCAAAAGCCGCTTTTTTCATAAAATAAAAATCCCTTCAAAAATTAACTGATAATAGAACACGGAAACATGGAAAAATCAAATTAAAAAATGGATTTATCTTTATTTTTTGAAATTTTGCCGCATTTTCCGGTAAAAACCGGAGGGAAAGAATCTGTCCGGAACACGGATTGACGGACGCCGTCGGAAAATTCCGGACAATAGTCACGTTTTTTTTGTTTTTTTCCTTGACCTTTGTCCCGCAGAGAATTATATTATTCGATAAACGCCATAACTCCGGAGTGGTGAGTCTCTATGAATTTGTATTTTTTGAACGGAACAAGGAAAGGGGAGCAGTGGGAACTGGTCCCACCGGGAATCTGCATCGGCCGGGAAGCGGACAATGATATTCAACTTCTCATTGCCGGCGTGTCGCGCTATCATGCCAAAATCGAATATACCCCGGACGGCAAATGGAAAATCATGGACCTGGGCAGCACCAACGGCACCAAGGTCGATGGGAAAAAAATCACTCAGCCCCGGCTGCTGGAACCCGGAATGGAAATCGTCATCGGCGAACAGATCATCCGTTACGACCAGGATTTCAATCAGACCGCCGGAAGCAAGTCGGACGCGACAGCACAGCCGGTGATCGTCCCGCCTGCGACCAGACCCGCGTCATCCGGGGCTCCGGTCATCAAGGTCCTGCCGGCGGAAAAAATTCCGGAACCCGAAGCGGCCGAGGCGCACAATATCACGGAAAAAATGGATTTCGACCTTTTCTCCGGCAAAAAGAAAAAGGCAACGAACGGACCGGCGACGGAAACATCTCCGGCTTCCGCGCCGAAAAAACGGATCGTCAATCTGCTGTTCATGCTGCTGGTTACGGTCATGGTCTGCGTGGTGCTTATGGTGTTTTTCTTTCTTTCCGGCGGAAAAACGGAACCGGCGGAAAAACGCACTGTTCAAACCGTCCGGAATCCGTTCTTTCTGGAATATGAAAAGACGATCATTTCCAAAGATAACGTATTCCGCTTCAGCGTAACCATCGAAAACGATTCGGCCAGATTCCAGTTGAACGATCTCAAATATCAGCGGCGGTTCGCCAAGGGGATCAAAAATCTGGACGAAGATTTGCTCAAAGAACTGAAACGGGAGATTCAGGGAACCGATTTCATGAAAATCACCTCCGAAGCGCCGGGCAGTCCGGACAAAGGAGTGGACGAATGCCGGACCCTCACGATCGGGTATGACAAAAGCCTGAACAGCGTTACTGTGCGGAACAATTATCCCATGAGATCGTTCGAAACGATCGAATATGCGATCAACCGTTTCGCCGACGGATACGGGCTGAAAACCATCTCGCTCTCCCAGAAAGAGATGCGCGAAGAGGCGGAACGGTCCTTCCTGAAAGCGGAAGAACTGTTCGCCAACTATCAGGCGAAACCGGAAAATCTGCGCAATGCGATACTTCGCTATCAGATCGCAATCGATTTTCTGGATCAGTTCGATCCGAAGCCGAAACAGTGGATCACCGCCAAGCGCAAGCTGGCCGAGGCGGAGCAGCTGATGCACAAGGCGATCAAGGATGCGGAATTCAACATCAACGTGCTGTATAAGAAAAAGGATTACGCCGGCGCGGTGAACGAATGCGGAAAACTTATGCAGATCATCGATCCGGAACATAAATCGTATCAGAAAATCCGGGATTTGAAGATCACTCTGGAAAAGAAACTTTCCGTGCAGAAAAAGAAAAGGAGACGCTGAGCCATGAAGAAAGTCTGTTTATTTTCCCTGCGCTTGCTGCTGATCCCGGCCGCGGTTTCCGTTCTGCTGACAGTTGGAGGGTGCGGCAAACAGAAAACCGCGCCGCAAACCACCCGGATCTCTCTCAACACCAAACCGGAAGGCGCCACGGTCACGATCCTCGGGACCGAACGAGGCAAAACCCCGCTCTCCGGAAAAATGCGGCCGGGGACTTATCTGATCAAATTCGCTCTGCCGGGCTATCGCTCCTGTTGGAAAAAAATCGAGCTGGAAGCCGGGGAACAGAAGAATCTGGTTTTTCCGCTGACGCCGGAAACCGCGCCGGTATTGATTTCCTCCACACCCGATTCCGCCACGGTGGAGTTTCAAGGGAAAAATCTGGGCGCGACTCCTATTGTCATTCCGGATCTGCCGCATGGAAACTATACAGCGGAAGTGGTTCGCTACGGATTCAACCGGCAGACCGTTTCCTGGACTATCGATTCCTCCACTCCGAAGCTGGTCAAGGTCGATCTGGCCTCCAACCTCGGCACCCTGGTCGTCACCTCGAATCCGAAAAACGCCGAAGTTCTGGTGGACGGCAAGATCAAGGGCCGGACTCCGCTGAAAGATTCCGTGGAGGAGGGCAAGCATACTGTCGAAATACGGCGGAACGGCTATATCTCCGTGCAGAGAACCATTTCCGTGAAAAGTCAGGAAACGTTCTACGTCAGAGACGTGACTCTGGAAATAAAGCCGGGTTCCATCAGCATTGTCTCCAAACCGTCCGGAGCCAAAATAACGATCAACGGGAAGCATTACGGCGACACTCCGCTGAAAATGTCCAACCTCAAACCGGGGTCTTTCGCCATCCAACTGGAAAAAACCGGATATGATCCGGTCACCCGGAATGTAGAACTGCCGCCGGGGGAAAATCTGGAACTGATGCTGAATCTGGACAGCAACACCGGCGGTGCGGATATTGTCACCCAGCCGGCGGGTCTTACCTTGTATCTGGACGGAAAAATGATCGGCGTCTCCGAAAAGAACCCGCTCGATGCGAATATTTCCAAGATATTCAAGATCAGAAATCTCAGCATGGGCCGTCACCGGCTCACCATTGCACATAAGCGCGCCCGTCCGGAAAAAAAGAATTACCGCTTCGAAGTCAGCAAGGGCAAGGTAGTTCGTCTGACCGGTTTGACCCTCTGGATACCCAACGCGACCATCACCCGGCTCGATGGAACGGTGGAAACCGGCAGGATCATCCAGAATCTGCCCAGCAAAATTGAGTTCGAACCGTCTCCCGGAGTTAAATACACCATAGAAAAATCCACCGTCAGAAAAATTCATTATCTGTCGGAGAAGGAATAAAATCACTTCCCGGCAGAATCCGGTCAAGAAAAAGGTTTTCAGATGCTGCTCTGCGGAATGTTACTCTTTCTGATACTGATCTGCCTGTCGGCGGGTGTGTTTTTCCTGAAAATGAAAGAGAAAAATCTGGATTTCTGGGAAAAACTGCCCAGAAACCGTCCGGTCGGCGGTCTGCTGGGAGTCATCGCCCTGCTGGCGTTCATCCCGAATGTCAAACCGCTTTTCTCTATGGAAGGGAATCTGATCTGGCTGATTCCGGCCGCGCTGATCCTGGCGCTGCTGTGTTATCTTTATCTGGACTATCTCTTTGCCCGTGCCGCGGCGGGGGGCACCATTCTGCTGGTGCACTGGCTGCTGAATGAAGTGTTCAATGCTGACTTGCGGGGCGGTTCCTTTTTTTCGCTGCTGAGTCTGGCGGCGGGGATCTACGCAATTTTCATTGCCGCAAAACCCTACTGGCTGCGGGATTCTTTCCGGGCAATGTGCCGAAAACGGAAATGGAGGCTGACCGGCGGCGTGTTCGCTTTGCTCTGGGCTCTCTCCGCTTCGATACTGCTGATCCAGCTGGCAGGAAAGACGTTTCGATGAGTCTGCCTGAACCGACCTCGGAAACAATGGATTTTTTCCGTCAGTGTCTGCCGGAAGAAAGACTTTCCGATTTTTTGCAGAAAATGAGGCTGTTGGGTGAATTTCTCTATGAAATGAACCTCCAGGTCAATCTGACCGCGATCAGGGAGACCGGATTCTGGAGCCTGCATGCAGCGGATTCCCTGTCGCCGGTGCACGATTTTCCGGACTTGTTCCAGGCGGGAAAACGCATTGCCGATCTGGGCTGCGGCGCCGGATTCCCCTCGCTCGTGTTCGCTTCGGCATTTCCCGAGCTCGAAATCACTTCCATCGACTCCACCCGGAAGAAAATTGATTTTGTCAATGCCGCCGCGGAAAAACTTGCGCTTTCCAACTTGAAAGGCATCCACGGACGCGGCAACGAACTGGGACGCAAGACTCCGTTCAAAGGCAGTTACGATGCGGTTTTCGCCCGCGCGGTAGCCTCGGCGGACGTGCTGATCCGGGAAGCGTTGGGTTTTTTGAAACCGGGCGGCTCACTGATTGTTTACCGCACGCCCGATCAGTATCATTCCGAGCTGGATTTTCTGAAAAAATGGAAAAAAGGAACTTTCCGCGGCACACAGCCGTTTCAGCTGCCCGATCAAGCCGGAACGAGAATGTTTCTTCAAATAAAGCAAATGCGGGAAATGCACTGATCGAAGTTTTCCTGTCCGCTCAGAATATCGATCTGGACCCGGAGAAACAGGATCGGCAGATCGCGGCGGTCGAGACGCGGCATCCGGACAGCGTCCTTTTCGGTGGTCATGATGACTTCCGCCCCGGCGGTTTTGGCTTTGTTGATGAAATCGATCAGTTCCTGCTGACGATAGCGGTGATGGTCGGCAAAATGAATCTCCTCCACGATATTTCCGCCGAGCTCGGAGAGGAACGCATTGAAGCTGTCCGGATTGGCGATAGCGGAAATCGAGGCTACTTTCTTTCCTTTCAGATATTCCAGAGGCAGACGTTCCCCGCGCTGGAAAACATCTTCCAGATACTGCGGCTTGTGACAGCATTCGATGATCTCGGCCAGATGGTTCTGACGCCTTAAAAACGCCTTCAGATGACGCAGACGGGAAGAACCGTCGGATTTGGTCAGGAAAATATAATCCGCGCGGCGGATGTTTTTGATGGGTTCCCGCAGCAGACCGCGCGGCAGCACATGATGATTGTCGAACGGTGAAGTGGAATCGACCAGCAGTATATTGATGTGCGCTTTCAAGTTCAAATATTGAAATCCGTCATCCAGAATCAGCGTATCGGTGCCGAATTCCTCGATTGCGTAAAGACCGGATTTCACCCGGTCCTTGTCCACCAGGACCACGACATTCTTCAAATTGGAAGCCAGCATGAACGGCTCGTCGCCGGCAGTGACGGAATCGAGCAGCAGGTTTTTTCCGTCGGACACCACGCGGGGCGGCACTTCCATCTTTTTGGAGGAGAATTTTTTACGCAGCTTGGTCCAGAGTCCGCGGTCGCGGCTGCGGTAACCGCGGCTGAGCACCGCCACACGGCGGCCTTTCTGACTCAAGGTCCGGGCGAACACTTCGACTACGGGCGTCTTGCCAGTTCCGCCGCAGGTCACGTTGCCGATACTGACCACCAGACAGCCGATCGCGCGATTGCGGATTACACGGTTGTCATACATCCAAAGCCGGAACTGAACCGCACGGCGATAGAAGCGCGAAGCGAAAAACAGCACGCCTTTCAGCAGAGTGCCGATCGAATCATGCCGTCTCTCCCGGATCACCTCCAGAAAAAACTGCTCCAGTTTTTCGCCTGCTTCACGAATCGTCATAATCTTTCCGCCCTGTCGTTTTCAGCTAATATACAGCTTGAATCAAAAACATCAACCGTTCCGTTCATTCTTTTCCGCAGTATTTTCGGAACACTTCAAAATATCCCGGCTCAAGAATGCAATGACCGGAGCAGACCATCAGGGTCCGGCCGCCCGCGGCGAGAATCGTTTTCAGTTCCGCCTCCACATCCGCCGGAGTTTTGAAGCCCAGACTGCTTTTTTTATTCGTATTGAGACCCAGAAACGGGATACCTTCCGCTTCGGAATGAAAATCCTTCGCGTTTTTTACCACAAATTCAGTGTATTTTCCGATCTGCTTCTCCGGCCATTTGAAATACCAGGCGACCGTCTGGCCGCAGAAATCCGCCCGGGTCCGGTTGCCGAACAGCGGATCGGGCCGGAATTCGGGATAGATGTGGACCACTACCTTGAAACCGGGCCGCTTTTTCTTTACCCTGTCAATGATCCGGTTGTAATAATTAACCAGCTGATCGCGGTAAAAACGGTCTTTATTTTCCTGCGTATCGGAAAGTTTCCGCTCTTTCAGATAGCTCTCATATCTGCAGAGACACTCCGCACAGTAACATCCGCGGTGATTCATGTAGCCTATATAATCCACATAAATTCCGGCCGCTCCCGCCGGTGCGGAATCCAGAATCTCATCCAGTTTTTTTCCGGACAGGGCAAGGTCTTTGTCGCTGAGAAAACACTTTATGCCGGTAATCAGGGTATCTGTTTCCGCAACCGGTTCGCCGCCGTAACGATGTTTTTTCTCGCACCGCCTGCGGTCGAGTATTTCCCGGCGTTCCGCGCGCGGCATCTTCGGATTGAGATCGCGGCCGCTGATGTAGTTGTGATGTTCCTCTTCGGCCGGGGTCATGACCTGTCGCCAGGGACCGTCCGGATGAAAACATTTCCAATACGGTCGCATGCCGTGCTTTCCGGCCAGTTCATACTGTTTGAGGTTGTAGACCACAATATCGGTAACCCCGGCGCGGGCATATCTTTCGGCGGTTTCCTCGTTTACGGGCGATCCCCAGCAGAAGAACCGGGTAAATTCAGTCCGGCCGGAAGTTTCGACAGCAGTGCAGCCGGCAAGAAAAACCGATACCAGCAGCAGTAAAAACATTTTCATAACCTTTTCTCCCATTGTTCAACTGTTCCGTTTCTGATCACGAACCGGTCTGAATTTTCCAGCTGAAATTCAGGCGGAATTTCGGTGAAAGCAAAGAAAGTCTGGCCGGCGGTTCGAATCTTTTCCAGAAATGCCGTGCGTGCACGGACATCCAAATCAGCCGTGGCGTCATCCACCAGAACCACCGTATCGTGCAATGCGCCGCTGATCTGCCGGACTGCTTCGAGTTCAGCCAATTTCAGCACCAGAGAAGTCATCCGGCATTGGCCGCGCGAACCGAAGGACCGCAGCGGTTTTTCTCCGGAAATAAACTCGAAATCATCCAGATGCGGTCCGAAAGCGGTAAATCCCCGCTGCAAATCACGCTGAAGATCGCGCTCCATTTTTTCCTGATAAGCTGTTTTTTCCGCCGTTTCGCGGGTAAAACGCATCCGCAGCTGAAAATCGGAAAGCGGCGGATAAAGTTCGGCAAAAAGATTTCGCATCAGATCGGAAAGCAGCAGCACATATTTTTCTCTTTTCTGCACCATCAGCGAACCCGCATCGGCCAGAACGGAGGAATAGGAATGCAGAATATCCAGGTCGCGACTGCGGCTTTTCAGTAGAAAGTTCCGGGAACGCAGGGCGTGAAAATAGTTCTGCATGGCTTGAAAATACTGGCGGTCGAGCATGGAAATGAACATGTCGAAAAATCTCCGCCGGGCGGCGGACGGTCCGCTGACGATCAGAGGATCGTCCGGGAGAAAAGCCACTGTTTTTATTTTGCCGGTAAAATCGCTTGCTTTGGTCACGGGAACGCGATCGACGGTCAGGGTGCGGACTGCACCCGCCCCCACCGTCAAAATCGATTTCCAGCCCTTTGGATGACGAAAAACCAGTGAAAGATCAAACCCGGGCGCGCCTATCTTCTTCAGTTCATCCAGTTTCAAAGTCCGGAACGAACGCAGGTTGGCAATAAAAAAAATTGCTTCAAGCAGAGAAGTTTTTCCCTGTCCGTTGCTTCCTTCGAAAAAAACGGCATCCGCGGTAAAATGAAGTTCCGCACGGCTGAAATTGCGAAAATTCTCAAGTTTCAAATCTTCGATGATCATGCCGTATGGTTCCCGGAAATGACAATAGACAACCCGCCGGAATCCTTTTCGAATCCGGCGGCAGTCTGTATTTTCAATTCGAACAACGACTTATTTATTGCGCATGGGCATGATGACATACAGAAAACCGTCGCCGCTTTCGAGCGCGATCGGACTGAATGCATCATTGATCTTGACCATGACGTTGTCCACGCCGATGTGTTTGAACGGATCGGACAGCAGCTGCGGATTGAAAGACAGGGAAATGTCATCCTGATCGGCATATTCGATATTGATGTATTCCTTGCCTTCGCCGACGTTGCTGTTGGCCTCGAACATCAGTTTGTTCTGAGTGAAAGTGATTTTCACGAACGAGGAGGAAGCGTCATACAGCGGAATGCTGACGATTTCCAGAGCGTCGACGAAATCCGAAGTCGGAACCGAGATTTTCTTGTTGAAACTGGACGGAATCACCTGACGGTAGTTCGGATAATTTCCTTCGATCAGTTTGGAATAGATCACGGTGTCGTTGAGTTTGAACACAACCTGCTTTTCGCCGATCTCCATCACGACTTCGCCTTCTTTTTCCAGCAGACGCTTGACTTCATTGGCCACTTTGATGGTGATGATCACATCGCCGTCGGACCCTTCCGCAACGTCTTCCAGCATTTTTTCGACCAGAGCCAGCCGTTTGCCGTCAGTGGCGACCGCAGTCATATTGCCTTCCTTGACGGAAAGCAGAATGCCCTGCAGCACCTTGCGGGAATCGTCGATGCTGACCGCATAGGAGATACGGTCGAGGATGCGGGCAAAATCGGTCTGTTTGAGTTTCAGACTGCGGGTTGCCTGAAATTCCACGGGAACGGGGAAATCTTCCGGAGTCAGACCCAGAATCATGAAATTGGCGGTGCCGCAGGAAATCTGGGTATGATGTTTGTCGTTCGATTCCATCAGCATGTTCTCGCCTTTGAACTTGGAAACCAGTCCGAGCAGCCGTTTGGCGGGCAGGGTGGTCACGCCCGGAACTTCCACTTCCGCTTCCACGGAAGTCACGATCCGCAGTTCCAGATCGGTGGTGGTCAGGGTCAGTTTGCCGTTATCAGCTTCCAGCAGAACATTGGCCAGAACAGGCAGAGTGGTCCGGCTTCCGATGATATTGCTGACTTTCTGGAGTGCTTTCAGCAGCACGTCTTTCTTTACGTTTACTTTCATGTTCGCCTCTCTTGGTCTATAGTGGTTATTGATTGTATAGAATTCCAAAGGTAATATATCATCACTATTATGGATGTCAATATTGTGAACAACTACTTTTTTCAAACTTAATTCATTTTTTTCGGTTTTGTTCACATTTTGTTTGAAATTTCGGATAAGTGGTGCTCTATTGACAATGAAATCGGTTGAGAACAGAATCAAAACAACATTCAACAGGGTTATGAACATGTTTACTGACAGCATTGCCGAACGGCATCTCAAAGAACTGGTGTCGCGCTATCCGAATCTGGAAAGCATTGCCGGAAGCATCAATCAGGTCTATGCGGCCTTGAAAACCTGCTTCTTGAATGATAAGGTCCTTTTCTGTGCCGGAAACGGCGGCAGTGCGGCCGATTCTGAACACATAGTCGGCGAAATGATGAAGGGTTTTCTGCTGCGCCGTCCTTTGAATGAAGTTCTTGCCCAGGCTATAAAACAGCGGACCGGTGACGATTCGCTGGCCGATAAGCTGCAGATGGGTCTGCGGTGCATTTCATTGCTTTCGCATCCGGCTTTGAACAGTGCTTATATCAATGACGTCGATGCGGAAATGACTTTTGCCCAGCAGCTCTTCGTGCTGGGACGATCCGGCGATGCCGTGCTGGGAATCACCACTTCCGGTAATGCGAAAAATGTCTGCAATCTGTTCAAAGTGGCGCGGTCCAGAGGGATTACCACGATTCTGCTGACCGGTTCCCGCCGCGGTCTCTGTGCCGATTTTGCCGATCTGATGATTCAGGTGCCGGAACAGGAAACGTTCAAGGTTCAGGAGCTTCATCTGCCGGTGTATCATTGTCTTTGCGCTATGCTGGAGGAAAATTTTTATGGAAAATGAACGCATCATCCCGCGTCACGTCGCCATCATCATGGACGGTAACGGCCGCTGGGCAAAACAGCACGGACTCGAACGTGTGGAAGGGCACCATGCCGGAGCGGTAACGGTGACCAAACTGGTCAAGGCTTTGAACCTGACAGGAATCAAATACATGACCCTGTATGCCTTCAGCACGGAAAACTGGAAACGTTCCAAAGAGGAAGTGGACGCTCTCATGGAAATCCTGGCGGAATTCATAGACGCCAATTTCCACCTGCTGATGGAGGAAAACATTCGGTTGCTCGTTACCGGACGGATCGACGGCTTGCCGGAAAAAGCCCGGGAAAAATTGAAGAAAGCCATCCGGAACAGCGCCGGCAACACCAGTTCAACTCTGATTCTTGCCTTGAATTACGGAGGCCGTGCCGAAATCGCGGATGCCGCTCAGAAAATCGCACGGAAAGTGCTGAAGGGAGAAATTTCTCCTGACGATATTGATGAAGAACTGTTTGCACAGAATCTTTATCTGCCGGAAGTTCCCGATCCCGATCTGCTGATCCGCACCAGCGGCGAACTGCGGTTGAGCAACTTTCTGCTTTGGGAACTTTCCTATGCGGAAATTTATGTCACGGATATTTACTGGCCGGATTTCACGCTGGACGAACTGAACAAGGCCATCGACGTCTTCCAGAAAAGAAACCGCCGGTTCGGAGGTCGGTAACATGTTCATAAAACGTTTATTCAGCACGATCGTCCTGCTGTTTTTGTTCAGTGCGGCGATTTTTGCGCCGACACCTTACAGCTGGATCGTTTTCCTGCTGCTGTGCTGTCTGCTGACTTTCACTCTGGTCCTCGAAGTCTGCAATATCGTCAAAAATATCGGCATGAAAACTTACCATTATTTTGCCGCCGCGGTCTGCACACTGATCGCGATCGTTGCATGGATGGGTGTATTTAAGATAGATATACTTATTTGGATAACTTGGTTTTTGAGCATTCCGGCTGCATTGAGCGGTCCGCTGTTCATTCTTTTTTCCCGGAATTCCGGCGAACGGATCCGCAAATGGTTCAATACATTGATTGTCTCCGCTTTCGTGATGCTGCCGGTGTTTCTCATTGTCTGTATCTACATAGTCGGTTCCATGTTTTCCAAATATCCGCAAAAGATAAACTATTATTTTCTGGTTTTCGTCCTGCTGACCAAGATCGGCGACATCGGCGCGTATGTGGTCGGAACCGTGAGCAACAAACTGATGAAGGGCGGCAATCACAAGATGGTTCCCTCGATCAGTCCGGGCAAATCCTGGGAAGGCGCGGCCGGCGGTCTGTTCATCACCATTCTGCTGGCGCTGGGATTTCATGCCTGGCTGCCGCAGCTGATCGTGCTGAAGACTCTGCCGCTGGCGGTGATCACCGGGGTCTGCATGTTTTTCGGCAGCGTGGCCGGCGATCTGATGGAATCCGTGCTCAAACGTGCCGCCGGCATAAAGGATTCCGGCGCAACCATTCCCGGCATCGGCGGCGTGTTCGATCTGGTGGACAGTTTGTTTGTAACCGCTCCGGTCGCCTCGATCATTTTCTTTGCTGCACAGAGGCTTTTTTAAATTCAAAAAATTTTTGCACATTGCTTTTTCATATTTTTGAAGTATATTGACCGCTCCATTCATCCACAGGAGTCATTGACATGGAAAAAACGGAATTGAGAAAGAACATTTTGCGTCTTCTCGGCGAAAACGGACGTCTTACGGCAGAAGATATCGCCGAAAGAATCGACGCGTCTGCCGCTGAAGTCGAAAATGAAATTCAGATTCTGGAGCGGGAAAACATCATCATCGGCTATCAGGCGATCTTCAATGAAAGCGAACTGCCGGAAACTGCCGTGAAAGCCATCATCGAGGTCAAAGTCAAACCGGAACGCGAAGGCGGTTTCGACAAGATCGCCCGGCGCATCAGCCGTTTCCCGCAGGTCTCGTCGCTCTATCTGATGTCCGGCGCCTACGATCTTCAGGCGGAAGTCACCGGACGCACCCTCAATGAAGTGGCGTATTTTGTCTCCAGCAAGCTGTCCACCATCGACGGCGTGCTTTCGACCTCTACCCATTTCCTGCTGAAAAAATACAAAGAGGGGGGAAAACTGATGCAGGAGGAGGACGACCATGAGCGGCTCCAGATCACCCCGTGAAAAACGTCCGCTGGTGGCGCCTCACATTGCCGCGCTGCCCAAGAGCGGCATCCGCGATTTCTTCGACCTCGTCAGTACAATGAAAGACGTGATCTCGCTGGGCATCGGCGAGCCGGATTTCGTCACTCCGTGGGGCATCCGCGAAAATGCGCTCTATTCCCTCGAACGCGGACATACGCATTACACTTCCAACCTCGGAATGCTTTCTCTGCGCAAAGAAATCTGCAAATATCTCGCGTCCGATTTCAAGGTGCATTACGATCCCGCGTGCGAATGTATCGTCACGGTCGGCGTGAGCGAGGCGCTCGACCTCGTCATTCGCGCCATTACCAGTCCCGGCGACGAGATCGTCTATCACGAACCCTGCTACGTTTCCTACAATGCCGAGGTGAAAATGGCGCACGGCGTGCCCGTGGCGGTGGAAACGCGCGAAGAAAATGATTTTGCGCTCGAACCGGACGATCTGGAACGGGCCATCACGCCCAAAACGCGGGCGATTCTGCTCAATTTTCCCTGCAATCCGACCGGTGCGGCACTTTCGCCCGACCGGATGCGGCGCATTGCCGAAATCGCCGCCAAACACGATTTGATCGTGCTGGCCGACCATATTTATTCCGAGCTCACTTACGACGGTTTCATGGAGACGATCGCCGCGCTGCCGGGAATGAAGGAACGCACGGTTTTCCTGCACGGGTTTTCCAAGGCGTTCGCAATGACCGGATTCCGCATCGGTTTCGCCTGCGGCCCAGCCGAACTGATCGACGCGATGATGAAGATTCATCAGTATTCGATGCTGTGCGCGCCGATCACCGCGCAGGAAGCCGCGCTCGAGGCGCTCCGTTCGGGGCGTCCGGACATGGAAGCCATGCGCATGGAATACCGCGACCGCCGCAACGTGATCGTGGAAGGGTTCAATTCCATGGGACTGCGCTGTTTCAAGCCGCGCGGCGCGTTTTACGTGTTCCCGAACATCACTTCCACCGGATTGAGCTCGATGGAATTTGCCCGCGAACTGCTGATGCGCAAGAAAGTCGCGGTCGTGCCCGGTTCGGCGTTCGGCGCCTGCGGGGAGGGTTTTGTCCGCTGTTCCTACGCCACTTCGATGGAGGGAATCAAGGAGGCGCTGGCGAAAATCGGCGAATTTGTCCGGGAGCTGCCGAAAAAATAAGAACAGCAGCTTTTTCCGCAGCAATTTCATAAAATCAGGGGGAGGAGTTCTTTATGAAACAAATTGCACTGCTGATCCTGTTCACGCTGACCGCGGGACTGTCCGCTTCGGACCCGGTGTGGACTTACACACTCGAAAAAAACAAGATCGAAGTCATTGCGGCTGTTCCGGCAGGAGAGTATCTGTACCGGAAAGCGACCTCGGTCGAGCTGACCGCCGGGGAAAAAATCATCGAACCCGCCGCCGTGCCTCCGGCCGTATCTTACGACGACGAATTTTCCGGGAAAACCGAGATTTATCCGGGCGGCCGGAAATTGGTCTGGAGTTTCCGGGCACAGCGCTGGGATTTCCCGCTGAAACTGAAAGTCGAATGGCAGGGCTGCGCCAAAGCGTCCGCCGAGGCGCCCGGTGTCTGTTTTCTGCCGGGTTCCGGGGAGATGATCCTGCCGAAATTCGAGTCTGTAACGACTCCCGTTCCGCTGGTTTTCGGTAAAGACGATTCCATTTCTCCGCAAGGTGCCGTTTCGGAAAAAGCGTTTCCCGCGTTCGAGGTCCTGCGTTCGGAATCCGGATATATCACCGCGCCTCGGTTCATGGAGTTTCTCAAAGGGGAAAAACGCGAACGGTTCCTGAGTTTTGCCGGAAAAAGTTTCTGGCTGATTCTGCTGCTGACTTTTCTCGGCGGCATGGCTTTGAATCTGACGCCGTGCGTGCTGCCGATGATCCCGATCAACCTGGCGATCATCGGGGCGAGGGACGGCAGCCGCCGGCACTGTCTGCTGCGCGGACTGACTTACGGGGCGGGCATCGCGCTTTCCTACGGAATCCTGGGCATTGTCGTGGTGCTGACCGGCAGCAGTTTCGGCGTGATCGATTCGGTCTGGTGGTTCAATGCGCTCGTGGCGCTGCTGTTCATCGGGCTGGGATTGTCTCTGTTCGATGTTTTTCTGCTGGATTTTTCCCGTTTCGGCTCGAATCTGCATCTTTCCGGGACACGTTACGCGGGGATTTTCCTGATGGGCGCGGTGGCGGCGCTGCTGGCGGGCGCGTGCGTGGCGCCGGTGGTGGTCGCGGCCTTGATCCAGGCGGGGAAAATGTATAATTCCGGCGAATCGGCCGGCTTGTTTCTGCCGCTGGTGCTGGGGCTGGGCATGGCGTTTCCGTGGCCGCTGCTGGCCGGCGGATTCGCGGCGATGCCGAAACCGGGCGGCTGGATGAAATATGTCAAATACGCTTTCGGAACTGCGATCATTGCGCTCGGACTGTATTACGGTTACCTCGCATTCGAGGTCGGCACCGCCAGAGCGGACGCTTCGGAAAAAAATATCGCCGGTCTGAAATCCGCCCTGCGGCAGTCCGCTCTCGAAAAGAGACCCGTCCTGCTGGATTTCCGCGCGGAATGGTGCAAGAACTGCAAGGCGATGGAACAGACCACGTTCAAAGCGCCGGAAGTCGTTTCCGAGCTCCAAAAATTCATTTTCGTCAAGTTCGACGCCACGGATATTTCCGATCCGGAGATCGCCGGCGTCTTGAAAAAATTCGGTGTTTCCGGTCTGCCCGCGTACTTGATCGTGGAGGGCCGATAAATGAAGGCCGGCAGGATTGTCGTCTGTTCGCTGCTGCTGATCCTGCCGGTCGCGCTGGTTCTGATTTTCGACCAGGCGGCATGGAACTCGAAATGGAGTTTCTTGAGCGAGGTTCTCGCGACGGTTGTTTTTCTCGATCTGCCGATCGCGCTTTGCATGTGTCACTGGTTCCGGCCGCAGTGGTTTTGGGGGAAGAAGCCGGGTCATTATTCCCCGATTCCGTGGCTGATGCTGATGCTGATCACTTGGGGATACGTTGCCGGAGAAATGTATTTGTCTGTTCAAGTGGGGCACGGCCCGGAAAACGGCATGGCGCTGTTTTGCGCGTATTGTCTCGGCTGGTTATACATCTGGTTCACGATGATCCCGATCGGAGCGTTGTATCTGATCTTCCGGGAGGCGGTTTCACTGTTCCGGAAATGGCGGTCCCGTGTTTCGATCATCGTCTTGTTTCTGTCTTTGCTGTTTCTGACCGGAGGGTGCTGCACGATTTCGTCGGTCAGCAAAGATTTCTGGTGCCAGACCGAACACCGCACGGAAAACCGGAAATTCAAGTTCGATCCGGAAACCCGGCAGCTCGAATTCACCGGGACCGAAACGGAAATCTTCTATTGTTTTCCGTTCGATTTCCGGCGGACCATTCCCTGCTGGAAAACCGTCCGACACCACCATTTGACTTACCCGGTCGGTACCGATACTCCGCCGCCCGGGTCGGCGCGAATGCGGTACCGGATCGTTTTCACCGACAAAGCCCGCCGGTTCAAAGTGGAAAAAACCGGCCTGCCGTATCTGCCGTATTTCCCGGTCCGTTTTTCCGGCGGCAGGCCGCCCGACTGGAGAGAGATCGCGGCTCGGGAGAAGGAATTTCTGCGCATTCATCCCGAAGACCGGAAATATTTATCCGGTCCGTTCGAACTTCGCGAGTTCGGTTATCCGCTGCTGCTGATCCCGGCCGGACGGAAAGACGACCGGTATTGCTTCTATCTCCCGGATGAAAACGATCTGCTGTTGCGTCCATCCCGGATCGAGTCTCATCCGGCGGTTTTCTGGCGGGCGGTGTGGGTCGTGCCGTCGATCGCGGTCGACCTCGTGTTCTGGCCGGTCGAACTGCTTTATCTGGCATTCAAAGGAATCTAGCACCCTCCGTCAGCTTCCGTCCGGGCGAATCACGGAATTTAAAAATTCATCCCGGCGGAACCGCTTGGCCGCGCCGGGATGAGTAAAGGTTTGATTCAGGGTCAGTCGATATAGACCACCGGTTTGATCAGATCGGGCGATTTGGACCGCATCAGCATCAAGGCTTCTTCCATGTGTTCGAAACCCTGATATTTGTGCGTGATCATCAGTCCCGGATCAATTCGTCCCGCGGTGATCAGTGCGGCGAGTTTTTCGCTGCGGAGGCGTCCTCCGGGCATCAGCCCGCAGCGGATCTGCTTGTGACCCATGCCGCAGCCCCATTCGATCCGCGGGATTTTGATGAAATCGCCGCTGCCGAGGTAGTTGACCGAACCGATGATGCCGCCGGGTTTCAGCATGCGGACCGCCGCATCGAAGGTATCCACGTTTCCGCCGGCAATGCAGACGCGGTCCACGCCCTTGCCGTGCGTGAGGGAGAGTATCTGTTCGGCCAGGTCGCCGTCCTTGTAACTCAGGAATCCGGTGGCTCCGTAAGCGGCAGCGACTTCGCGGCATTTGGCGCGGGTGCCGACGCAGTAGATATTGGCCGCGCCGCGCAGAGCGCAGCCTGCCACCGCCATCAGACCGACCGGACCGATGCCGATGACCGCCACGTCGTCTCCGAACTGGACGTCCGCCAGTTCCACCGCGTGAAACCCGGTCGGCATCATGTCGCAGACCATCGTTCCGACGCCGGGGTCCATGCCGTCCGGCAGCAGCGCCAGGTTCGCGTCCGCTTCGTTGACGTGGAAAAATTCACCGAAAACGCCGTCTTTGAAATTGGAAAATTTCCAGCCCGCCAGCATGCCGGAGGAGTGCATGGCATAGCCGCGCTGGCTGTTGAGATCACCCCAGTCGGGAGTGATGGCGGAAACGATCACCCGGTCGCCGGGCTTGAAGTCCCTGACCAGCGAGCCGACTTCATCGATCACGCCGCACGCCTCGTGACCGAGAATCATGTCGGTCCGTTCACCGAGTGCGCCTTCCCAGACGGTGTGAACATCCGAGGTGCAGGGTGCCACCGCCAGCGGACGCACGATTGCATCCAGCGGTCCGCACGCAGGTCTGTTTTTTTCGATCCATCCGGTTTTTCCAACGCCGAGCATTGCAAATCCTTTCATACTGCCGCCTCCAAGGTTTGGGATGGTTGATTTTTACGGCGGTACCCGTTACCTGCCGCTTCTTATGAAGTAATGTAACATGCTTTTTTTCAGAAACAACTGTAAAAATAATTTAATCAGGAAAAATTCTTCATTCCGATTGAAAAATCGGCGACCGGGCCTGGCGAAATCGTATTTGGTTTGTACGGCAGAGATAAATCCGGTCACGGCGCCGGGGTCATGCCCGCGAGATATCCGGCGAAATCCGCCGGGAGCGGCGCCTCCAGCGAAAGCGGTTCGCCCGTGACGGGGTGCGGCAGCGTCAGTTTCCACGCATGAAGCATCTGACGCGGCGCGGGCAGCCGTCTGGCCCCGCCGTACATTTCGTCGCCCGCCACCGGATGGCCGATATGACTCATGTGCACCCGGATCTGGTGGGTGCGTCCGGTGAAGATTCTCACCTCGACCAGGCTCGCCGGAACGCCGTTGATATATCCCTCGCGGACCACTTTGCAGGCGGAGTGGGCTTCCTTGCCGCCTTCGGTGACGACCGTTCTGCGTTTGCGGTCCACGGGGTGACGGTCGATCCGGGTGCGGATTTCGATTTCTTTCGGGACGAGGTATCCGCAGACGACGGCGAGATAGGTTTTTGCGGTCCTGCGCTCGGCAAACGCATCGGAAAGTGCGGTCAGCGCGGCAGGGGTCTTGGCGACGACCAGACAGCCGGAGGTATCCTTGTCGAGCCGGTGGACGATGCCGGGCCGGAGCGGGTCCATTTCGCTGAAATCGCCGGAGTCGCGTCCGAGCAGAGCGTTGACCAGGGTGCCGGTCCAGTTGCCGACGGCGGGATGCACCACCATCCCGGCGGCTTTGTTGACCGCGAGCAGGGAATCGTCCTCGTAGAGCACGTCGAGCGGGATGTTTTCGGGTTCGGCTTCCTGCGGGGGCAGTTCGTCGGGCACGTTTTCGAGTTCCAGCACATCACCGGCGGCGACGGCGGTCTTGGGACGGTCGCAGATCGAGCCGTTCACCTTGACGTGCTTGTCGTTGATGAGCGCCTGAATGCGCCGCCGGGAACGTTCCGGGCAGAACCGGACCAGACAGAGGTCCAGCCGCATGCCGGAGAACTGTTCGGGCACCTGAAAAGTCAGGATTTCATACGCTGGGTTCGGTGTTGACATCTTCCCCGTGCTTTTTGAAGTAGAAGAGGCAGAAAATCCCGATGGGGATCATGATGAACAGTCCGACCAGCTGGGCGCGGGTCATGCCGAGAATCCGGTCGGTGTGGTCGCCGCGGAAAAATTCCAGAACGAACCGGAGCACGGCGTAGCCGAAGAAATAGCAGACGGCGATCATGCCGGTTTTGCGGATTTTCCGGAACAGCAGGAGCAGCGTGATTCCCAGCAGGAGATTGCCTGCCGATTCCAGCAGCTGAACGGGGAGCAGGGGGACCGAGGACGCCACCGCGCCGGAGCCGCGGCTGATATTTTCCGCAACGGAATTTATGTCGGGGTATCTCGCCGCGGGCGCGGTCCCGGAGGGATAGACCACTCCGAAGGCCTTGCACGGAATGCCGAAACAGCAGCCTTGAATGAAGCAGCCGATGCGGCCGAAGGCGTGTCCGATCGCCATGGCGGGCGCGCAGATGTCGAGAATGCGCGACATGCAGAGTTTGTGTTTGCGGACGTAGCGGAAGATCACCAGCGCGGCGAGGATGAAGCCGCCGTAGAAGACCAGTCCGCCCTGATCGATGCGGAAGACCCGCCAGAAGTTGCCCCGGAACTGATCGAAGAACTGAATTACGTAAGCGATCCGGGCGCCGACGATGCCGCAGACCACCACGATGATGCTCAGGTCGATGATCTGATCGGAGGTCATGCGGGCATAGGCCCGCTTGTATTGCAGGACTGCGAGCGAGGCCAGAAAGCCCGCGGCGACCATGATCCCGTACCAGTGAACGGGAAAACCGAACAGTGTGAAAGCGATTCCGTGCATAATTTTGTATTTCCATCCATATTTTTTGATCTTGACTCTGGAAAAATCCGGAAATCAGTGTAATGTATCATGTCATTGAGCTTTTACAAACGGGAAAAGTTATTTACGGGAGTTTTTTTATGACGGAACTGATTGCGTCTCACCTTGATCTGGCCATGCAGCATGCTGCGGTCTGGGGATTCATCCTGATTTTTGTTTTTATGGCGGTGGAGAGTTCCTTCATCCCGTTTCCGAGCGAAGTGGTGATGATTCCCGCCGGTTTTCTGGCTTACCGCGGGATGCTTTCCACCCATATTCCGTGGCTGGACCTGGTGCTTGCTGTCGTCATCGGTCTGACCGGGTCCATGGTCGGGGCGTATGTCAATTACGGACTGTCGATCTGGCTGGGACGTCCCTTTCTGCACAAATACGGCAAATATTTCTTCCTGAAGGAACAGCATCTGGACCGGGCGGAAGAGATTTTCCGTCAATACGGCGATCTTGCCACGTTTGTCTGCCGTCTGCTGCCGGCGATCCGTCAGCTGATCAGCATTCCCGCGGGCCTTTCCCGGATGAATCTGGGACGCTTTACGCTGTTCACCGCGCTCGGCGCCGGGATATGGACCGCAATCCTCGCCCTGATCGGCTGGTATTTCGGCCATCTGGCGGGAAACATGACCGCGCTGGAAATGGTCAATCGCGGCAAGGAACTGCTGCATCGGCATTACGGCTGGATCATCGCGTTTCTGGTCGTCTTCACGGCGGCTTATTTTCTGATCCAGCATCTGGTCATGCGGTCCGGCCGGAAAAACCCCGCGGCATGAGGGGACGGCATGATGTTTGCAAAACTCTGGCGGAAGCACAAACAGAAAAAACACCTGCGGGAACTGCTCAACGGCACGGTCTACCGGCTGGACTGCGACGATGATATTCTGGACGACCGGACCCGGAAGGAGCTGCAGGAGCTCCGGGCCGAGCTCAAGCAGTGTTCTCCCGCCGGTACGGCGGCCGATACGGAAGCGCTGGCCGCCTGTGAAACCCGGCTTGAACGCCTGCTGCCGAAAAACGATCTGCCGCACAAAATCCGGAACTTTCTCGACGTGCTGGTGGTCGCCTGCACGGTCGCGGGGGGAATTCGCGCGCTGTATATTCAGCCGTTCCGCATCCCGACCAGCAGCATGCAGCCGACTTTGTTCGGAATCCATTATGTCGACCGGGAAGCCTCCCGGCCGTTCATGTCGCCGCTGGTCCGCAGCCTGATGCCCCTTCAGGCTTCCGCGGCGAAAGTCCGGGTGAAAAACGACGGTCCGGTCACCACCAATTACCGGATGCGCAGCAGGAATCTGATTTCCACGGTCTCGGACTTCTATCTCGGCAACGACGTCTATACCGTGCCGGGGGATTATCTCGCTCAGGTCCTGCGGTATCTGCCGAAGCCGAAACCTTTTTACCGGAGCGGGGAGATTTTCTGCGACGGCTGGCTTTCCACCGGCGACCACGTGTTCGTCGAGCGGTTCAGCCTGTTTTTCCGTCCGTTCAAACGCGGCGACGTCATTGTGTTCAATACCGAAACTCTGTCGTCTCCGACGCAGCCGCTGGGCGGGTATTACTACATCAAACGTCTGGTCGGATTGCCCGGCGACACGCTCCAGATTTCCGACAATATCCTGATGATCCGGCCCAAAGGGGAAAAGGAATTCCGCCCCGCCTGGGAATTTTCCGATGCGTTTAAGAAGATTTATTCGCTCAAAGGCGGTTATCAGGGACACAAGGCGGACGGTCTGCTTTCGCTCGGCGGCGAACTGACCGTGCCCGAGGGACATTATTTCGCGCTGGGCGACAATACCAATTTCAGTCTGGACGGCCGCAACTGGGGCTTCATCCCGCGTCGGAACATGGTCGGTCTGGCAGTGATGATTTTCTGGCCGGTTTCCCGCCGCTGGGGAATCGTGGACACCCGTCCGCCGCTGGAAACGCCGACCGTGATGCCCGCGGAGCCGTTTTTCCAGCCGGCCGCCATGAGCATGCAGTGAAAATCTCAGCAGAAGGAGTTTCGATTATGATCAAAACCATTCCCGAAGGCAGGATGTACAATTTCTTCATCGATGACAACGTGTTTTTCTTCGATGACATTTTCCGGCACGGATTCGCCTCGATCTTCGACAGCTTCTATCTTGCCGGGCTGAAGCGCGCGCATGAACGTTTCGGCACGAAATTCACGCTCAACACCTTTTTTCACAACTGGCACCATCCGGAATTCGACATCTCGCAGTTTCCCGACCGTTACCGGCCGGAATTCGAGGCCAATTCCGACTGGCTGCGCTTTGCGTTCCACGGCCGGAGCGAATTTCCGGAAAACCCCTATTCCAAGGCCTATCCCGAAAAAATCGCCGAACATTACGAACAGTGGCGTCGGGAAATGGTCCGGATCGCCGGGGAATCCGCGCTCATCGCGCCGGTGATCTTCCATTATTTCGACGCCGCCGATTCCGCCCGGAAATTCATGCGGGAGCAGGGCATGAAATTCTTTGCCGTCCCCACCGGCGGTTCGTTCGCCGCAAACCCGGAATTCGACCAGTATGAAATCCCGGTCGACATCATCCTCAACCTGTTCAAGGCCGATATCGCGGGCATCCGCGGCACGCTGGAAGGAAAGCTCGCGGACGGACAGCAGAAAATCCTGCTCGGGTCCCATGAACAGTATGCCTACCGGCATTACGTGAACTATATTCCCGAATATTTCGACGGTCTGTACGCCGCGTGCGAGGTCATGAAGAACCACGGCTGCGAACCGGTCTATTTCAACGAACTGGTCTGAGCGAAAGGAGTCTCGAAATGTCTGCCAACGTGATTGCGATCGACGGTCCCGCCGCTTCGGGAAAAAGTTCCGTTGCGAAACTGATTGCCGAACGGCTGCGGGTCCCTTATGTCAATACCGGTGCACTTTACCGCGCGCTGGCCTGGAAATGGAAGCAGCTCGGACACGGGCCGGACGAAATGACCGCTGCGGCCATGCCCGATTTCCTGAAACAGACGATTTTGACCTGCCGTTTTGTGCCTGAGGGTGCGAAATTCGAGGTGGAGATCGACGGCAAGTGTCCGGGTGATGCGCTTCATACGCAGGAAATTTCCGCCGGAGCCTCGAAAATCGCCACTTTTCCGGAAGTCCGCGCTTGGCTGCTGGATGTCCAGCGGAATCTTGCCGGCGAACGCCGGATCGTGATGGAGGGCCGCGACATCGGCACCGCGATTTTTCCCGATGCGCGTCATAAATTCTTCCTCACCGCCTCGCCGGAAGTCCGCGCGGAACGCCGCCTCAAACAGAGCGGCGAACCGTTCGACGATGCCGCGCTGAAACGTGTCGCCGCGGAGATCGCCGCGCGCGACGAACAGGACCGCAATCGCGAAACCGCTCCGCTGCGGCAGGCCGAGGATGCGGTTTTTCTCGACAACAGCGCAATGGACCTGGAACGGACCCTCGAGTTCATTCTGAAGACGGTCAAGGCAAAGGACATTCAGCTCAGCCGCGCGACCGTGCTGCGCTATCGCGTGCCGTATGCCGACACCGATCAGATGGGCGTGGTTTACTACGCCAATTATCTCAAATATTTCGAGATGTTCCGAACGGAAGTGATGATCGCCGCCGGCGAAAGTTATCAGGAAATGGAAGAGCACGGCTACGCGCTCCCCGTGATCGAGGCCGTCTGTCATTACAAAGCCCCGGCGCATTTCGAGGATGTTCTGGAAATCACCGGCCGGGTCGCCGAGTGCCGCGGGGTCCGCGTCCGCATTGAATGCGAGATTCATTGCAGCGGCAAACTGCTTGCCGAAGGACATACGATTCATGCGTGTATTTCCCGCGAGGGCAAACCGGTTCGGGTTCCCCCCGCGATCAGCGATTTGTTGATGGAGAAGAAATAAGATGGAACTGAAGGAACTTTTGAACCGCCGGACCATCCGGAAATTTTCACAGAAACCCATTGCCAAAGCGGACATCGCCGCGATGATCGATGCGGCACGCTGCGCCTCGTGCGCCTCGAACCGCCAGCGCTTGCGCTATATCGCCGTGCTCTCGCCGGAAAAAGTCGCCGCGATTCTGCCGCATACCTTTTATGCCGGACAGGTCAAACCGCGCCGGACGCCGGTTCCCGGGGTGACTTCCCCGACCGCGTTTCTCGCCGTCGCGGCCACGGAAAAACCGTCCGGACATCTCTGGGCGGATGCCGGTGCGGCGATTCAGAGTATTGAGTTCGCCGCCTGGGAACGCGGGATCGGCTGCTGCTGGCTGGGTTCGTTCGAGCCCGAAAAAGTCGCCGCGATTCTGAATTTTCCCGATCCGGAGCGGATTGTTTATCTGATTGCACTGGGCTATCCCGCCGAATCGCCCGTCGCCGAGGACATTCCCGCCGACGGTGATGCGAAATATTATCTGGACGAACAGGACACGCTTCACATCCCGAAATTCACCGTCGAGGCGCTCCTGAGCTGGCAGTGAATTCCGGCTCAAAGCAGTTCGGTATTGGTGCTTTCCCGAGTCGAATCGAACAGGTCCGGAGTATGCGGAAATTCCGAGAGGTCGCCGGCGTGATCGTGCAGCCAGCCGAGAATCATTTCGATCACATAGGTCTGTTCCGCTTCGGTTAAAGCATGGCCGCGTTCGATGCGATGCCATTTGGCCAGACAGCCCCGGCAGCAGGTCGCCGTGGCGTGCTGCGCCTTGAAGACGGGATGGCCCCGCATGGGAGTCTGTTTCCCATCATTGTCCGGAAACGCCGGGGCGAGCCGTTCGCCGATGATCCGCGCGGTCTGCGCCCGGATCACGTCCCAGCTCTTTGCCGCCAGATAGGCCCGGTCGGCGCGGGTCAATTTGAACCGCGAGCGGAATTTCGACGCTGCGAAGCGTTCTTTCATTTCTGCGTAAGACATGTTTTTCCTCTTTCCGGGCATATTATAGCACGGCGGAGAGCGATCTGCAACTGCCGGACGGAAAATTCCGTGCCGGGTTTGCATTTATCCGCCGTGGCGTGTATATTGCCTGAAACCAACCGGGAGAATGAGAAGATGAAAACGGCATATTACATTGCGGCCAATTCACAGGAGGCGCGCGGCGGAATCTACGGTTACTCTGCGGATTCGGAATCAGTGTTTTTCGAACCGTTGCGCGGGGCGAGTTATCTGGCGTTTTCGCCGGACCGGAAACTGCTGTATTCGGTGTCGAAGGGCGAGGAGAATTTTGCGGGCGTTTACCGGATTCGCGAGGACGGTTCGCCGGAATTTCTCGACCGGCGGCCGACGCACGGGCTTTCCAGCTGTCATCTGACGACCGATCCGGCGGGGGAATTTCTCTACTGCGCCAATTACAGCTCCGGTTCGTTCAACGAATTCCGCCTGAAGGACGGCGTGTTCGGCGGTCCGGAGTCCGAACGGTATTTTGAAACGCACGGCAAGCTCGGACCGAATTCCGCCCGGCAGGACCGTTCCCATGCTCACTGCACGGTGTTCACGCCCGACGGCAGATATTTGTGCATCGTCGACCTCGGACTGGACGAGGTGCAGCTCTTTGCGTTCACTCCGGGCAAAGGGATCGAACCCGAACCGGTTTTCCATTATCACAGCGTGAATCCGGGCGCGGGTCCGCGGCATCTGCTGTTTTCACCGGACGGCACTGCGGCGTGGCTGGCGAACGAACTGGACAATACGGTTTCCGTGCTGGATTACCGGAACGGCACGCTGACCCATCGGGTGACGCTGCCGACGCTGCCGGCGGATTTCCGCGAATACAGCAAGGTGGCGGCGGTGCGGCTTTCTCCGGACGGACGTTTCCTGTGCGTAAGCAACCGCGGCCATGAATCCTTTGCCTGTTATGCGGTCGCTTCGGACGGCGGTCTGGAGCTGCGGGAGATCGTTCCCTGCGCGGGTGTGAGTCCGCGCGACGTGAATTTCCTTCCGGGCGGAACGGAATTCGTCTGCTGCAATGAGACTTCCAATACGGTTACTTTCTTCCGGTATTGCGACGGAGTGTTTACGCCGGAAAAACGGAAATTCGATCTGCCCGGCGCGCTGTGCTGCCTGCCGGTTCCGGATTGAAAAATTTTTGCTTTTGCATCCGAAAGAAAACCCCCTGTCCCGGACTCGGAACAGGGGGTTGGTTTTTGACCGGAACCCGGATCAGTGTTTCATCACGTCGGTGAGGTCGACGATGCGTTCCTCGGTGATGGATTTGAAGACGGCGTCGCCGATGGAGATCGCAGCCAGACCGTCCTTGGAATTGGCCAGGATGTCGTAGGGCCGATCAGGATCGACGCCCATGAAGATGTCTTCCTTGATGCCGGAGTCGCCGCCGCCGTGGCCGCCGATGCCGGGTTTGACCCAGAGACGTTCACGGGAGCCGAAGATCGGATAGTAATCGACGTAGTGGTCATCCTTGCGCGGGCAGGGGAACGCGGTGGAGCCGGCGCCGCCCCATTCCTCGGCTTCGATGCGGCCGTGGGTGCCGTTGATGGCCAGGCGATAGCCTTCATACGGGGTGGAGAAGTTGGCGGAATAGTTGAGCAGGACGCCGTTGGCGTATTTGACATTGGCGACGATGGTGTCGTGAATGTTGATCTCGGAATCGAACATGCACATGTCGGGCCGATAGATTTCCGGCGTGTAGAGCAGACCGCGGGATTCATCGAAGAAATCCAAATGGTCGTCGTGTACCTTGATGGCGGAGGAGCGGCTTTCCCAGCGGGCCTTGTAGGCGCATTTCTGGCGTTCTGCGCAGTCGCTGCAGTGACGTCCGTCTTTTTTGGACGGGTTGAACGGACCGTTCGGGCCGTAGTGATTGAGGGCGCCGAAAGCGTGGACGGTCTGCGGATCGGAGCAGCCGATCCACCAGTTCACCAAGTCGAAGTGATGGCTGGCCTTGTGGATGGAGAGACTGCCGGAGTTTTCACGCATGCGGTTCCAGCGGTGGAAGTAGCTGGAGCCGTGCTTGATGTCGATGTACCAGTTCAGGTCGACGTGGGTGACGCGCCCGACTTTACCGGCCAGGACCAGTTCGCGGATCAGCCGGTGCTGCGGATTGTAGCGGTAATTGAAGGTGCAGATCACTTTGCCCTTGGATTTCTTTTCGGCTTCGCGGACGCGGATGCTGTCTTCCCAGTTGGTGGTCATCGGTTTTTCGGTGATGACGTCCAGGTTCTTTTCGAGGGACTTGATGATGTAATGGGCGTGGAAGCAGTCCCGGCTGACCACGAACACGGCATCCGGCTTGGTTTCCTCGATCATCTTGTCATACTCTTCGGGCTTGTAGGTCGGGACATCCTTGGTTTCCGGAACGTCATTCTTGCATACCACGAAACGCTGGGGGTCGATATCCAGCATTCCGACCAGTTCGGCATAATCTTTGAACGCGGCATACATGGGCTTGATCCACATTCCGATGGCCCGTCCGGAAACTCCGCAGACGACATAGCGACGTTTCATTTTCCAACTCCTTAGTTTTTTTACAGAAAAGTCTGTTACGCCAACGATGGCGCATGATTATCCCGAAATGTAATTTTCTTTTTCGGAAAATCAAGTCTGGAAATGAAAAAAACGGAAAAATCCGGTTTTCCCTCCCTCCGGAAAAGGATTCGATGCTTGCAAAGGGGGCCGCTCCGGAGTATATTGTTCTTTCATCAATACGTCCCGCAGGCGGGCGGAAAGAGATATGGAAAATGGTTTTCGGGATTGCGGCGGGGGCATTGTCCGCGCTGCTGATGAGCTGCAGTTTTATTTTTTCCCGTGCGTTCATCCGAGAATATAAAGACCCGGTGAAGCTGGCGGTGTTCTCCCAGCTGGTGATGGCCCTCGGCGGCGTGGTCATGCTGCTGTTCGGCTGCATTTTTCTGGAGATTCCGTGGAGCGGACGGTTTCTGTATTATTTGTCGGGCGAGGTGTTTTTTTTCCTGATCGGGCAGACGAGTTTCTTCATGGTGCTGCGCCAGGTGGAGGCGTCCCGGGCGGCGTCGCTGCTGGGGTTGAAGATCATCGTGCTGGCGCTGATTGCCGCGCTGCTGGGGAAAAGGGTGCTGCCGCTGCAGTGGGTCGCGGTGGTGTTCTGCACGACGGCGGCGGTGGGGATGAATCTTTCCGGCGGGCACATGTCGAAATCGAGCGTGTTCTGGCTGCTGTCGGCGGTGACTTTCTATGCGCTCTGCGATATTTGTCTTACGGAAATGATGCTGCTGATGCCGGGAGGGTCGATGCTGCTCAACTCTTTCGGGGTGATCGGGGTATGCTATACGGCGTTGGGGCTGGCGGTGCTGCCGTTTCTGTGGAAATACCGGCCGGGTCCGGGGGAATTCAAAGCGGCGGTGCCTTACGGCGTGCTGTATTTTTCCGCGATGATTTTTCTGATGACGAGTTTCGGACTGCTGGACGTGGTGTTCGGGGGCGTCATTCAGGCGGGCCGCGGGATCATCTCGGTCCTGCTGGGCGTGATTCTGGTGCGTCTGGGGCTGGAAAAAAGCGAACCGCAGGTCGCGGGCCGGATCTGGCTGCGGCGTCTGCTGATGTCGATCCTGATGCTGGGGGCGATGGCGCTTTACACTTTTGCCGCCGCGCGCTCCTGACCGGCGGTTTTTCAGGGAAATCTTTGTAAAAAAACTTGACTTCCCCCGTTTGGTCCGGTATTGTACTGCAACAGAAAACCTTAACCCGGAGAAGACTTTTATGAAGATGAAAAACATTGCCGTCATATTCGGACTGCTGTCCGTCGCCGTGCTGCTGTCGGGAATGAGTTCCTGCGAAGAGATTATGGCGGATCCCGACAAGGCGTTTCAGGATTCGGTGGACCAGACGCCGCATTATGTGGTGACCATTCACGAGGTGATCAAATACAAACGGGCCGAGCTGGTGGAAATGGATGTGGACTGTTTCTTCGGCGGGACGATCTGCGTCAACAAAAATCCGTTCATTCATTCGCGGGACATTCAGAAAGTGGAAATGATACCGCGTCCCGGCAATCCGGACTTTTTCGATCTGAAGCTTACCTTGACCACCCGCGGCAAGATGCTCTGGAGCGCCTTGTCGGTGGCCCGGGTCGAGAAAAAGAAGCTCGGCATTTTGATCGACGGCATGTATTACCGCGAGGTCCATCCGCCGATGCTGACGGAAACCGATGTCGAAACCGTGCTGCTGGAAGGTCCGTTCGACCCGGCGAACGCCAAAGGGGTCGTGACCAATTCGGAGCGGAATTACAAAATCTTCAATCCGCGGTAAATCCGGCGGGAATTTTCCTTTCCCGCATTGAAAAACCGGTTTTTCCGTGGTATTGTACCGTCTTTGGAAAAAAATTTCCTTCACTTGAATCATACAACTTAACACAGGAGCAAAAAATGAGTGTGCCGTTCAAAGTGGATCTGAAAGGGAAAACCGCAGTCGTTACCGGCGGCGGCGGGATTTTGTGCAGCTGCATGGCGGAAACCCTGGCCGCGTGCGGGGCGAAAGTCGCCATCCTCGACCTGAAACTGGAAGCCGCCCAGGCTGTGGCGGAAAAAATCAATGCCAGCGGCGGGACCGCCATCGGTCTTTCCGCCAACGTGCTGGAAAAGGAAAGCCTGCTGGCCGCGCATGAACAGGTCAAAGCCCAGCTCGGCCCCTGCGACATTCTGATCAACGGCGCCGGCGGCAACCATCCGAAGGGCACCACCTCCAAAGAATTTCTGGAGAAAGCCGACGCTCAGGGCCCGACCGAAGGCAAGGTTTCCTTCTTCGATCTCGATCCCGCCGGCATTTCCTTCGTGTTCAATCTGAACTTCATCGGCACTCTGCTGCCGACCCAGGTTTTCTCGCGCGACATGGCGCTGAACGGCAAAGGCATCATCATCAATATTTCCTCGATGAACGCGTTCCGTCCGCTGACCAAGATTCCGGCTTACAGCGGCGCCAAGGCGGCCATCAGCAACTTCACCCAGTGGCTGGCCACCCACCTGTCCAAGGTCGGTATCCGGGTCAACGCGATTGCTCCGGGATTCTTCCTGACCAATCAGAACCGGACGCTGCTGACCAATCCGGACGGTTCTCTGACCGCGCGCGGCAATACGATCCTGACCCACACTCCGATGGGCCGTTTCGGCACCCCGGACGATCTTTCCGGCACCCTGCTCTGGCTGGTGGATGACGGCGCGTCCGGATTCGTCAACGGCACGGTGATCCCGGTCGACGGCGGATTCGCTGCTTTCTCCGGAGTGTGATCTGCCAATGAATGGCATTGCCCTGATCGACTACGGCATGGGAAACCTGATGAGTGTTTCCAAGGCCTTGGAATATGTCGGCGGCGCGGTCCGTCTGGTTCGCACGCCCTCCGAGGCGGCCGGAGCGGCGGGGCTGGTCCTGCCGGGCGTCGGCGCGTTCGGCGACGGCATGGATCATCTGGAATCGTCCGGCTGGGTCCCGTTCCTGCGGGAGCGGACCGCGGCCGGAATTCCGTTGCTGGGGATTTGTCTCGGCATGCAGATGCTGCTGGATTCCAGCGAGGAATCCCCCGGCGTCGCGGGGCTGGGACTGATCCCGGGTAAGGTACTGCGTTTTCCCGACGGCGGACTGAAGGTCCCGCAGATCGGCTGGAATTCGATCGTGCCCGAAGAGGGCAATCCGTTCCTGCGCGGCATTCGGAAAGGCGCATTTTTCTATTTTGTGCATTCCTATTACGCGCAGCCGGAGGATGAATCCCATACGGCGGCGACGTGTCATTATATGATCGACTTTGCCGCGGCGGTGCGGCGGGGCCGGATTTTCGCCACCCAGTTCCATCCGGAAAAGAGTCAGGACTGCGGATTGACGGTGCTGCGGAATTTTGTTGAAATATGCCGGAACGGCGGAGGTGCTGAATGCTGATTTTTCCCGCGATCGATATGAGAAACGGCCGTTGTGTCCGGCTGTTCCGCGGAGATTACAACCGGGAAACGGTTTACGGGGACTCCCCCGCGGACCAGGCTGCGGTTTGGCAGCGGGAAGGCGCGCCGCTGATCCATCTGGTCGATTTGGACGGCGCCAAGGCGGGTCATCCGGTGAATATCGATTCGATCCGGCGGATTTGCGAAACGGTTTCCATTCCCTGCGAACTGGGCGGGGGTATTCGGACCGAGCAGGATGCCGAACAGGTTTTTTCGCTGGGAATTTCCCGGGTGATCCTGGGGACTGCCGCCTGCGAGAATCAGGATTTGATCCGCAGTTTCATAGCCCGTTTCGGTGCTGACCGGGTTGTAGTCGGCATTGACGCCCGCGACGGCATGGTTGCATTGCGCGGCTGGCTGGAAACCAGTTCCGTCAAGGCGCTGGACCTGGCGCTCCGCGTGGTGGAACTGGGCGTGCGGCGCATCATTTTCACGGATATCGCCACCGACGGAGCGTTCACCGGTCCGAGCATCGGGCCGACCTCGGAACTCTGCCGGACCGTGCCGCAGTGCCGGATCATTGCTTCGGGCGGCGTTTCTTCGGCGGAGGATGCCGGTCGGCTGGCGGCGCTGAAACTGGACAATCTCGAAGGTGTAATCGTCGGCAAAGCCCTGTATGACGGGCGGACCACCTATCGGGCTTTGACTGAAGCTGCCGGGAGTGTATGATGCTGCTGTTCGATACGCCGTTCCGGGAAGATTCCTACGACACGCCGGAAAATGTCCCGCGCAGTGTCTGGGATTATCTTCTGCTGGGCTCGCGTTTCTCCTTTTATCTGCGTAATTTCAGTGTTTTTGCCAAGGTCGGGAGTCTGGCCCGGGCCGGCATTCTGACGCCTGAACTGCAATCGCAGTACGGCGTCAGAAATATCCGTATCACCGAAAGCTGCGGCGGAAAAATTCATTTGCGGGGATTGAACCATCTGTCCGAATTTTCCGAGCCGGCAGTCATTATCAGCAATCACATGAGTCTGCTGGAAACCGGTCTGATGCATGCATTTGTACGGCCGCGGCGGGATTTCTGCTTCGTCATCAAACGTTCGCTGCTGACCGTGCCGTATTTCGGTCACATCATGCGGTTTCTGGAATGTATCCCGGTCGACCGGGTGAATCCGCGCGATGATTTCAAGGTGGTGATGGAAGTCGGAGCCGAGCGGCTGAAAGCGGGCAAGAGCGTGGTGATTTTCCCGCAGGCCACACGTTCGGCGGTGTTCGATCCGTCGCAATTCAACACGATCGGGATCAAACTGGCAAAACATGCCGGTGTGCCGATCATTCCGCTGGCGCTTCGGACCGATTTTCTTTCCAACGGACGACTGGTCAAAGACCTGGGCCCGATCTGCCGGGACAAGCCGGTCTGGTTCGAATTCGGTTCGCCGATTCCGCGGATCAGCGGGTCCGGCAAAGAGGAACATGCCCGGATCATCGAATTCATTTCCGCACGGGTGAAGTCGTGGGGCGGTCAGGTGAGGGAACAGTGATGAGCATCGCGGAAAGACACATTCAAGTTGAATTGGGAGATCGGTCCTATCCGATCTGGGTCGGAGAAAATTGTCCTCTGGAACATCTGCATGAACTGATCCGGCTCCGGAAAGTTCTGCTGGTGGCGGACACCCATACCGCGCCGCTGTATGCCGAGCGGATTCTTTCGGTGCTGAAACAGGCGCCGGCCGAGGTTTCGCTGTCGGTTTTCGAGGCAGGGGAGCAATCCAAAAACCTGGCTTCGGTCGAAGGAATCTGCCGCGATGCGGTGAAGGCGGGTCTGGACCGCGGAGCGGTATTCATCGCGCTGGGCGGCGGGGTTTGCGGCGATATGACCGGTCTGGCCGCGGCGCTTTATATGCGCGGGACGCGCTTCATTCAGATTCCGACCACGCTGCTGGCCATGGTGGATTCTTCGGTCGGCGGCAAGACCGGAGTCGATCTGCCGGAAGGCAAAAATCTGGTCGGTGCGTTTTTTCAGCCGCAGGCGGTACTGATCGATCCGGAAAAACTGCGTACTCTGCCTCCGCGTCAACTCTCCAACGGCTTTGCGGAGATCGTCAAGACCGCCATGATTTTGGACGGGGCGTTGTTCGACCGGCTCGAAAACGCGGCTTCGGATTTGTTCAAATTGTCCTCCGGCGCGCCGGTATCCGAGGTGATCGCCCGCTGCTGCGAACTCAAGGCCCAGGTGGTTTCCCGCGATGAGAAGGAAGCGGGTCTGCGCGCGATCCTGAATTACGGTCACACTTTCGGCCACGCGCTGGAATCCGTGACCGGATACCGGAAGTTCGAACACGGGGAAGCGGTCGCGGTCGGCATGTGCATGGCGGCCGATCTGGCGCTGGCGGAAGGAATGCTCACGCAGGAGGAGGCTCTCCGGCAGGAAAATCTGCTCAAAGCGTTTCACCTGCCGGTTACGGCGGCCGGACTGGGGCTCTCGCCCGAGCGGCTGCTGCGGGCGATGCAGCATGACAAAAAGACTTCCGGCGGAAAGATCCGGGTGGTGCTGCCGGTCCGGATCGGTCATGCCGAAGTGTTTGCCAATATTTCGCAGGACCGGCTGACGGAGGCGCTGTGCGCCCGGATTTGAAATGACCGACCGCGAAGCCTACATCATTCTAAACCTGATCAGCGGCATCGGACCGGCGCGGCTGAATGCGCTGCTGGAGTTTTGCGGGGAACCGGCGGAAATCTTCCGGACGAATGTGTGCGATCTGGCCTCGGTTCAGGGGATCGGCGAGTCGCTGGCGCGCCGGATTGCCGATTGGGAAAAACAGGTCGATCTGGAACACGAACTGGACCTGGCCAAACGCGGCGGAGTGGAGATCATTACGCGCGGCGAGGAAAATTATCCCGAACTGCTTTCCCGGATTCACGATCCGCCGATCTGTCTGTATGTCCGCGGCCGGATTCCCGACAACATTTCCACGCGCTCACTGGCCATTGTGGGGACGCGCAACATCACCAGCTACGGACAGCGCATGGCGCGGCATCTGGCGGAAGCGGCGGCATATTCCTCGTTCACGGTGGTGTCGGGTCTGGCGTACGGGGTGGACGCGATCGCGCATCGGGCGGCGCTGGACGCCGGCGGGGAAAGCGTCAGCGTGCTGGGCGGCGGTCTGGCGCGGATTCAGCCGCAGGAACATGTGCCGCTGGCACGGGAAATCTCCCAGCACGGCGCGGTCATCAGCGAATTTCCGATGGAATTTTCACCGACCCGTCACTCTTTTCCCATGCGGAACCGGATCATTTCCGGACTCTGCCGCGCGACTCTGGTCGTGGAGGCCGGACTCAACAGCGGTTCTCTGATCACTGCGTCCTTCGCGCTTGAGCAGGGGCGGACCGTATTTGCGGTGCCGGGCCAGGCAGACAATCCGCAGGCCGCCGGATGCAACCGGCTGATCCGTCAGAACGCGATCCTCACCGAGACGTTCGACGACATTCTGGAAGAATTCGATTTTCTCCCCGGCTTCGGGCATCAGGAGAATTTGCTGCGGGAGGACCGCGCGGCCGAAGATTTCCTTTCCGACGGCGGCGAAGATTCCTCCATCAGTTCCGAGGCTGCGCGGATTCTGGATTTTCTGTCGAAGGGAGATGCCGCGGTGGACGAGATTTCCGCGGCGCTCGACCTTTCCGCCGGCGAGATCACCGCCGCGCTGATCGGCCTGGAACTGCTCCGCCGGGTCCGGAAAGACGGACTCAAATATCACCGGGTCCGCTGAAGGACGGAAACGCAGTTCATTGCCAGCGTTCGAGTTCGGTTGTGCCGGGTCCTGCCGCGGCGCTTCGGAATTTCACCCCGGCGCCGGAATCTGCAGCCATCACCATGTAACGCAGCGCATCCATCGCGTGATCGTTGAGTTTGACCGGTTCTTCCCGGGCGTTGAGTTCGCCGTCTGCGGCGGCCCAGCGGTAGTCGTAGATTTCCGAAAGCGTGTTTTTCAGCGTCCGGAAAAAGAACAGCCTCGGTTTGCCGTCGCCCTGGACTGCGAGGCGGTTCTTGACCCGCTGGATGCCGGCGGAGACGTTTTTCCGGGCCGGTTCGGTCGGGATGCCGTTGGCGGTGAGTTCCGCCCGTTCTCCGGCGTCATGGTCGGCCGCGGTCAGCAGATAGTGTTCGTCTCCCGAGAGCTTCCGGATGATCTGCGCGTGTTCGGCGGTCCGCACGCCGGCCTTGTAATGTTCCCGGTAGAGATACAGCCGTCCGTCGGGGTCGAGTGCGCCCCAGAGACAGACGAAGGCGTTGGTAAAGCCGAAGTCGATGGCGCGGAGCCGTTTCCAGTCGGCGGGAACGGGGAAGGGGTCGACGGTGTGAAGGTCCTCGTCGAATTCGGAATAGACTGCGCCCTGATTGTCGCGCCAGACGCCGTTGAGCATTCGTTCCCGCATGATTTCCGGCAGGGCTTCCAGGGCGGCGAGATATTCCGGGGGGAGATTTTCACGGTTGTCGTAGGCGGACCAGTTGAGGCGAGCCCAGTGCGCTGCGTCGGGGAGCGGTTTTTCCGTATCGGGGTCGAGCTGGCGGACGCCGACGTAATGCAGCCAGTGGCGCGGCCCGCGCGGATTGCAGTCCAGAATCAGTTTCGGCACGGCGAACCGGCCTTTGCGGTCCGGCACCCGCTGGGCCAGCCGCGTGGCGGCCATCTGCATTGCCTCGTAGGAAATCTGGGTCGCCTCGTTGAGAAAAACCGTAATGTATTCGTTGCCGAGGATTTTTTCCAGACGGTCGGCATTGTCCAGCCCGCCGACCAGAATGGTCGAACCATTCCGGAACCGGATGGTCAGTTCGCTTTCGAGCAGACGGTACTGCGAATGCGGCAGGTGAGCCGAAAGATAGCGCCGGAACGTGTCGTTCCACAGCGACGTTTTGGCGTGATTCCGGTATTTGCGTGCTGCGAGCTGGCGCGAACCCGGATAGTGCAGCGCCCGCCGCACCAGATACTCGGTGATCAGCGCGGTCTTGCCGGACCGCGAACCGCCGTCAAACAGAAACCGGGTTTTTTCTTTCGCCGTGAGCAGAGCCCACGCCTTCTTCTGCTTCTCATTGAAATCAAGTCCCATCGGAAATCTCCTTTTTTTGATAATGCTTCACGTCAAACAACTTTCCTTTGCAAAAAGAGACTTTCATGCTATATTATACAAATTACGGAACAAATTTGCCAATTCGATCAAAGGTTCGGATGAACGGAAACAATTACATTCTGGTGGCGGACAGTCATCTCCGGGAAGGCGCGGCGGAAGAATTTTTCGACATGCTGGCCGCGGTCCGGCAGTATGAACCCGCCGGGGTGATTTTTCTAGGCGACATCTTCGAACTCTGGGTTGCGCTCGACGGTTACGAATCCTCCATCCACGCGCGTTTTCTGGACTGGTGCCGCGAGGCGAAAACTCATTTCGAGGTCGGGTTCATTCTCGGCAATCACGAATTTTATGTTACGGAGCCGCATGGCGAGGCTTTTTCCTGGATCACGGAGGAGTCCCATGTCACTTCCGGCGTGCGCTGTCTTCACGGCGACCTGATCAACCGGGCGGACAAACAATACCTGCTGCTGCGGAAGATTCTGCGGAGCCGTGTGATTCGTTTTCTGCTGAAAATTACCGGACGGACCATCGGACCGCTGGTTTCCGACTGGGTTCGGCGGTCTCTGAAAAACGCCAACCGGCGTTTCAAACGGCAGCTGCCGATGGCGGAACTGGAAAACTATGCCCGCGCCGCCGTTCCGGATCGGGTGCGCCGGATTTTCGCCGGACATTTTCACCAGCATGCGGTGCTGGATTTTCCCGATGCGGTGCCGCTGGAAATCCTGCCGTCCTGGGAAACCTCAGGCGAGATCGTGTGTCTGACTGCGGAGGGAGAATCAGTCTGCGCTCCCTGGCGCGGACTTCTGAAAACGGAATAATGAGGGTATCCGGTCAGTGATAAAAAAGACCCGCCGGGTACGATCAAATCACCGGCGGGGACCGAATTGAATGAGACAGAGGGTCAAATTTGAGTGACCGTGCTGGGCAGCGAGGGAGTTTTTTCCTCCGATTTCCGGTTTTCCTTTTCCTCGATTCCGCGGATTTTCCGCAATATTCTGGCGCTGTCGGTCGCCAGCGTGCGGCTGACGGCATCGGTATCTCCGATTCCCTTCATGGAAGCCTTGACGGAGCCGGCGGTCTTGCCCTCCTTGTCGACGATCTTCACCGTGGCGACGATGGTATTTTTTTCGCCGCGGGTCATTTTGAGCAGGCAGAGCGCATCGGTCTTCAGAGCGCTGCAGAGTTTTTTGATCTGATCGGCGGAAAGGTCCTGGCCGCGAGAAAGTTCCAGTTTGTTGATCTGGTTCTGGGTGGACGCGGTATCGAGCATATTGACCTTGGAGTGCGTGGTCAGTTCGGAAAGATAATATTCGTTGAACAGGCTGCGGCACATTTCGAGTCCGTTGGAAGGATTGTCCTCGATGTCGGTCACAGCAGCGGCGACCGGTTTTTGAGCGTAGAGCGAACCCGCGGCGAACAGGACCGCGGCGACCGTCAGGATTTTATGAAGCATCGTTATTCTCCTTGCAGTTTGAAGTTTGATTGATTGAATAATATAATCCGGGAAAATCGAGAAAGCAAACCGGAAATCGGCCGGATTGGAGAAAAAAAGTCATAAAAACAGGAAAATGCACGGTTTTTTTCTTTCAAAACGGGAAAAACGGAGTATATTATAGAATCAAATTATGCAGTTGTCGAAAGGAGTCTGCTGATGAAAGAATATAAAGTTGGGATTTTGGGTTTCGGCACGGTGGGTGCCGGGGTGGCTGATTGTCTGCTGAACAATGCGGAAGTGATCGCCAAACGAACCGGAGTGAAACCGGTGCTGACCGGAATTGCCGATCTGGATATAAAAACCGATCGGGGGGTCAAGGTGCCGCGGGAAATCCTGACCACCGATGCATCCGAACTGATTCATCATGTGGATGTGGTGGTCGAGCTGATCGGCGGAACCACGGTGGCCAAGAAATTCATTCTGCAGGCTCTCGGCGAAGGAAAATCCGTGGTCACCGCCAACAAGGCTCTGCTGGCCGAAGCCGGCGAAGAACTGTTTGCCGCGGCGGAAAAGAATCATGCCGATCTCTTTTACGAAGCCAGCGTCGGCGGCGGCATTCCGATCATCAAGAGTCTGCGCGAGGGATTCGCCGGCAACCGCATCAGCCGGATTTACGGCATCCTGAACGGCACCTGCAACTATATCCTGACCCGGATGGAACGCGAGGAGATCGATTTCGCGCCGGTGCTGAAAGACGCGCAGCAGCTGGGCTACGCCGAAGCCAATCCGTCGCTGGATATCGACGGGTTCGACACGGCGCACAAGGCTGCGATCCTGGCCGCGCTGGCCTATGGCAAGTGGTTCGGCATGGACCCGATTTACGTGCAGGGCATCCGGGACGTTTCGCTGGCGGACATCAAATTCGCCGGTGAACTCGGTTACAAGATCAAACTGCTGGCCATTTTGAAGCAGGACGCGGAGAACAAAGTGGAGATTCGCGTGCATCCGACCATGATTCCGAAACGGACCCAGCTGGCTATGATCGACGAAGTGTTCAACGGCGTGATGGTGACCGGCGACTATGTCGGCGACACGCTGTTCTACGGTCGCGGCGCCGGCCGGAGTGCGACCGCCAGCGCGGTGGTGTCCGACATCGTCGACATCGGTCTGAATCTGGCGCATCAGGCGACGCGGCGCGTTTCCTCCTTCCGTGAAGGACCGCAGTTCAGCAGTGTGGTGAAGATGGACGAGGTGAAATCGCGGTATTATCTGCGGATTCAGGTGCTGGATATTCCCGGCGTGCTGGCGAAAGTCACCCGGATTCTGGGTGAAAACGACATCAGCATTTCGAGTCTGGTGCAGCGGGAAGGTCAGTCGCAGAGCAATGTGTCGCTGCTGATCATCACCCATCAGACGCAGGAAAAGCATATCAAGGCCGCGATCCGGCAGATCAACGCGCTTTCCGAAGTGCGCGACACGGTCAAACTGATCAGAATCGAGGATATTTGAGCATGGGCGAGCATACCATCGAAAAAATCGGCGGGACCTCCATGAGCCGTTTCGGCGAGGTCATGAAGAATGTCATCATCGGTTCCCGGCGCGGCGCCGAACTTTATCAGCGGGCGTTTGTGGTGTCTGCGTATTCCGGCATCACCAATGCGCTGCTGGAAGACAAGAAAACCGGTGCTCCGGGCGTGTACGGCTATATCCAGCATGACAGCCGGGAATGGGAAGCCGCGCTGGAAAAGGTGCGCGCGAAAATGCTGGAATACAACCGCTCTTTCGCCGATCTCGGTCTGGATGTGAAAAAGGCGGACGGTTTCGTCAACGAGCGTCTGGACGGGATTCGTTCCTGCCTGAAATACATCATGTATCTGCGTACGGCGGGTCACTCGAAACCTTCCGACTATCTGCCGGCAACCCGGGAATTTCTGGCCGCGGTCGGAGAAGCGCACAGCGCCTTCAACTCGACCATGATCCTGAAGGCCAACGGGGTCAACGCCCGATTCGTGGACCTCTCCGGCTGGATGTCCACGGATGTGTTTACGCTGGACGAGGCGATTCTCAATGCGTTCAAGGATATCGACTTCGCCAAGGAAATGCCCATCGTGACCGGGTATGTGAAGTATGACGAGGGGATCATGCGTCATTACGACCGCGGTTACAGCGAGATCACGTTCAGCCGTCTGGCGGTGCTGACCGGCGCGCGGGAGGGGATCATTCACAAGGAATTCCATCTTTCCACCGGCGATCCCAAACTCATGGGGGTGGACAAGGTTCAGATCATCGGGAATACCAATTTCGACATTGCCGACCAGCTTTCCGACATGGATATGGAGGCGATTCATTCCAAAGCCGCCAAGGACATGGAGTTGCGGAACATCCCGATCCGGATTAAAAATGCGTTCGATCCGGAACATCCGGGCACGCTCATCAGCCGCAATTACGTCTCCCCCGTGCCGCGGGCGGAAATGATCTGCGGCCGCAGCGACGTGATCGCACTGGAAGTGCACGATCCGGAAATGGTCAGCGAGATCGGTTACGACTACAAACTGTGCCGGCATCTGGCGGACAACGGGATCAGCTACATCGCGAAAAACACGAATGCGAACACGATCACGCATTACGTGCCGCAGAAAGTGAAAAATCTGGAACGCTGCCGCGAGGCGATCTGCCAGGATTTCCCCCATGCGGAAGTGCATACCCGTCCGGTGGCGATCGTTTCGGTCATCGGCACCAATATGAAGATTCCCGGCTTTCTGGCGCGGGCGGCCAAGGCTCTGTATGAGGCGGATATCAACGTGCTCGCACTCGATCAGGTCATGCGTCAGGTCAATATTCAGTTCATCGTCGACCGGGAGGATTTCACCAAGGCACAGATCGCACTGCATCGGGAGTTCGTGGAAAAATCGAAGTGACATTCGATATCATTCTAAACTTTTCGTGACACCAGAGGTGTCCTCAATCATTTCAAGAGGGAGAGATCGAAGGCATGGAGATTTATCTGCACAGCCGGATGGATTCCGGACTCGTTTTGGCGGATTCCGATAAAAAACTGTCCGCACCCCGGATACTCCGCCGGGGAGAAGCGGTCCCCGCGGAGCTGATTCGCGAACAGCAGCTTTCCGACGGACGGTTCCGCTGCTGGTTCGATGCTTCCGCGCTGACGCCGTGGACTCCGGACACGCCCGTGCTGTATGAGCTCGAAGCGAACGGTGAAAGAGTCCGGTTCGGGTATCTGGAGCTGCGTCCGGAAGGGAACCGCGCGCTGCTGCTGAACGGAAGTCCGGTCTATATGCGCGGCTACATCCGCGGCATCAAGGCGCACGAACACCCCAACATGACCGGCGGTTCGCTGAAAGATGCCGCCGTGAAGAATATCCGGCAGGCCAAAAAATTCGGCTTCAATCTGGTCCGGTTCCACAGCACGATCCCGACTCCGGAATTTGTGGAAGCCG
>Ga0208297_1000659_pt1 | contig 57206 bp, 52 predicted proteins | sample LMS_cellobiose_e_FD_187367 | JGI IMG/M metagenome (GOLD analysis project Ga0208297, IMG submission 187367) | Rumen-fistulated moose microbial communities from Alaska, USA - LMS_cellobiose_enrichment (SPAdes) (version 2) | ecosystem: Host-associated > Mammals > Digestive system > Stomach > Rumen... | reverse complement strand
GGTGCCGGTGAAGTTCTCGCATCTGTGCATCATCTGGCTGGAGCGCATGATCCTGTCGATCATCATTACCGGCCTCTTTGCCATCATCCTTTTCCCCGCAGGCATGATCGCGTAGGCAGAAAAACATACACCCCGGGCAAGCGGAAAAACCGCTTGCCCGGGGTGATTTTTGCAATAAGAGGGATACCGTCAGCCGCGTCTGCGGCGGGAGGACTTCCTGTCGGCGTAGAGGCCGGCCATCTTGCTGTCGGAATCCTGCATGAAGCGCTTGAGCTTGTCCTCAAAGGCGGCGTCCCCGGAGCGCGGCTCCTCCGCCTCCGCGGGCGAACGGAAAGACCGGCGCTCGGGCCTGTCGGACCTGCGCTGTTCCGTCTGGGGGCGCGGCTTCCGCTCGGGGGGCGGCAGCGCCTGCTTGATGGAGAGATTGATGCGTCCGGCGTCGTCTATCGACAGCAGCTTGACCTTGACCTCCTGCCCCTCGGAGAGGAAATCCGCCACGTTGCTGACGTAAGAGTTGGCGATCTCGGATATGTGGACGAGCCCGGATTTGCCCGGCGCGAGGGTGACGAAAGCGCCGAACTTGGTGATACCGGTGACCTTGCCGGTCAGGATCGAGCCGACTTCAAAGTCCATGTTTTTCAAAGTCCCCTTAAATGTACGATATACTATGCAGATAGCCTCGCAGAGTTTCGCGCCCGCAGGCGCGAAATAAAGTTAAAATCATTTTTCCGGGAGCATGTATCACGGAAAACATACTTTACAGCCCGCAAGTGTGCGCCCATCGGGCTGCCGTCCCTTTCACACGAGAAACCAGCGCAGCGTTTCTCGTGTGAAGTCAGTCTGACGTGCGGTATACCTTTTCGCCCTGCTTCACGTAATTGTGGTCGCGGGCGATATCTTCCTTGACCTCGTCGTCGTCGCTGTTTTCGATGTAATAGCGGAGCTCGGCGTTCTGCGCCTCCCTGTCGGAGACCTCCTGCCGGAGCGTTTCCTCCTCGGCCCTGGCTTTTTCAATGTCGGAACGAAGGCCGATAAGTGCGGTGATTGCATACACTATGAGCACGATCAGCAGTATCTTCGTGAATAATCCCATTCGTTTCAGCTTCACGACCCGCGACCTCCTTCTCCCGTCCGCGCTGAACTTTGCGCGGCGCCGCGACACGTTCCGGATGCTTTATTTTATACCTCTTTTTGGCGTTTTGGAAGTATTTTTTGAAAAAATTGTTCACTTTTTTCAAAAATGTCAGGCAAAAGAGCACAGGAAACGCGGCGCAGCGCAGCAGGAACGCGCCTGCGTTCGCCAACAGGCGGAAAATAACGAGCGCCGCCCGGCTGACCGTCCGGAAATAAAGCGCGCCGCCGAGCACGGCCAGCATCGTCATAAAGAGCCGCTGCCGCCCCTCGCCGGCCGTCAGCCCGCAGAGGAACAGCAGGGCGGCGCAGACGAGGACGAAAAGGATATCGGCCAGCAGGGTGAAGGCCGGCGCGCGCACGCGCTCGCGCACGGCGCGCAGCAGGTCGTAAAAAAGCCCGGCGGCCAGGCCGAGCGAGAGCGACGCGGCCGCCTGCACGAGCTGCCCGGTGATGTCGTTTTCCACGGTTATCCGAAAAGGCGCGAGAAAAGCCCGCCGGCGGGCTTACCGTCGTCCTCATACTCCATAGCGTCGATCGTCCCCGCGACGACGACCTCGCCGGCGTCCAGGCTCAATTTCTCCAGGTGCAGTCCGCTGCCGCGCACGGCGAGCGCGCCGCGCACCGTCGTCATCACGACGCAGTATTCGTCGAAGCTCTCCACGCTCTCCACGCCCGTCACGGCGGCTCGGGCGCGCGACTCCAGATTGACGCTGTGCGCGCGCATGTCCGCGCGCAGGCTCTCCTCGTATGCCACAGGGGCCCCCTCCTTTTTCCGTTTCTGCCTCCAGTATATTCCGGCGGACTTTTTTTATGACGGAGGGGGCGCCGACAAAATTCGCTTGACAGGAGCCCGGTTTGGGGGTAATATACCATTTGTAACTATTTGTTACCAACGTTTCCAATTTGTTATTTTTACTTTCAATTTTTTAAGTAAGGAGGCGGGAGGTTGAAGGACATACCGACCGCGGGCCGCGGGCGCTTCGGACTGAAGCCGCTCCTGACCGCGCTCTCGATCCTGCTCGCCGTTTCGCTTTTTATCAATACGCAGCTCTGCTACGCCATCTCCGTCAACGGGGAGACGGTCGGCACGGCGAAGGACCTGGCGTCGGCATCCGCGCTCGTATCGAACGCGGAGCAGCAGGCGTCGGAGATACTCGGCTACGACTACCCGCTGGAGGAAAAGGTCTCCGTGTCCGCGTGGCTCGGCGGCGGCAGCAGCGCGGCCGAGGCGGACATCCTGGATCATATCGACGACCTGACGAGGCTCAATATCTTATATATAGACGGCGCGCCCGTCGCCGCGGCGGAGGACGCGTCCGCGCTGGACGCCGTGCTGGACGCCGCGCTCTCGCGCTTCAGAACGGATAAAACCGTCTCCGCGTCCTTCCGGCAGTCCGTGTTCATCCATTACGCGTTTGCAAACCGCGATATCCTTCAGGATATGGACGAACTGCTGCGGCTGACCGACCCGGCGGGGGAGTCCGCCTGCCGTCTCGACGTCGAGACGACGGAGTATGCGGAGATCGTGCACGCGATCCCCTATGAGACGGAGACGTATGAGGATGATACGGTCTATGAGGGCGACACGCTCGTCGTGGCGGAGGGCGTCTACGGCGAAGAGGTCGTGACGGAGCGGCACACGCTCTTAAACGGCAGCCTGACGAAAAGCGAGGAGATATCCTCGACCGTGACGAAGGAGCCGGTGACGAGGGTCGTCGCCGTGGGCACGAAGGAAAGGCCGCCCACCGCCTCGACGGGCGAGTACGCGTGGCCGTGCGCCGGCGTCATCACCTCGCTTTACGGCTACCGCAGCGTCCGCGTCGGCTCGTCTCTCCACAAGGGACTGGACATCGCGTCGGCCTACGGCACGGAGATCTATGCGGCCGACGGCGGCGAGGTCACCTTTGCCGGTGAGATGAGCGGCTACGGCAACCTCGTCCAGATCACGCACGACAACGGCGATATCACCTATTACGGCCATTGTTCCTCGCTCGCCGTCTCCGTGGGAGAGCGGGTGGCGCAGGGACAGCTCGTCGCCTATATGGGCGCGACGGGCGTCGCCTCCGGCACGCATCTGCATTTTGAGGTGCGCCCCGGCGGTGGAGAGCCGGTCGATCCGCTCGGCTACCTCCCCGACGACGGCTCGCACGAGATGTATCTGTGATTAGCCTTGACATCGGCAGCCTGTATGGCTATAATAAAAGCAGAAAAGGCGTTGCCGAAAAGCGGCTCCGCCCAATGAGGAACTTAGTTAAGCACTAAGAAACCGTCACTTGGCCGAGTGGCGGTTTCTGCTTTTTACAGTGATCGTAAATGTATATCCATGGTATTTCACCGCAGGCGGAATGACCGAATCCGTCGTTCCGCGACGCCGTCATAATCCCTTTTCCCCTTTTCTTTTTCGCCGGCGCGATGGACGGCGTTTCAATTTTTCAGGCTGTGAAGCGGCGCGGGGATTCGCCCGCCGCGCTCGGCGAAGATATCGGCCGAGCCGGCGTGGACCGGCATGATCGGCGCCTGCCCCAAAAGCCCGCCGAATTCGACGCGGTCGCCCACCTTTTTGCCCGGCGCGGGGATGACGCGCACGGCGGTCGTCTTGTTGTTTATGACGCCGATGGCCGCCTCGTCCGCGATGATGGCGGCGATCGTGGAGGCGGGCGTATCGCCGGGGATGGCGATCATATCGAGGCCGACGGAGCAGACGCACGTCATGGCCTCGAGCTTTTCGATGGAGAGCTGGCCGCTTTCGGCGGCGCGGATCATGCCGGCGTCCTCGGAGACGGGGATGAACGCGCCGGAAAGCCCGCCGACGTAGGAGGAAGCCATGACGCCGCCCTTTTTGACGGCGTCGTTCAGAAGCGCGAGCGCCGCCGTCGTGCCGTGCATGCCGACGGTGGAGAGGCCCATCTCCTCCAGAATATCCGCGACGCTGTCGCCGACGGCCGGCGTGGGCGCGAGCGAAATGTCCACCACGCCGAACGGGACGCCGAGCCGCTTCGACGCCTCGCGCGCGACGAGCTCGCCCATGCGCGTGATGCGGAAGGCGGTCTTCTTGATCGTCTCCGCCAGCTCGTCGAAGGACTGGCCGCGGCAGGCCTTGATGGCCTCGTGGACGACGCCGGGGCCGGAAACGCCGACGTTCACCACGCATTCCGGCTCCCCTACGCCGTGGAACGCGCCGGCCATGAAGGGGTTATCCTCCACCGCGTTGGAGAAGACGACGAGCTTGGCGCAGGCCATGCCGCCGCTCTGTGCCGTGAGCTCGGCCGCTTTTTTGACGGTGTCGCCCATGAGCGCGACGGCGTCCATGTTGATGCCGGCGCGCGTCGTCGCCACGTTGACGCTGGAGCAAACGCGGTCGGTCGTCGCCAGGGCCTCGGGGATAGCGCGGATAAGGCGCAGATCGCCCTCCGTAAAGCCTTTGTGCACCAACGCGGAGAAGCCGCCGATGAAGTTGACGCCGACGGCCTTGGCCGCCTCGTCCATCGTGCGGGCGAAGACCGCGTAATCCTCCGTTTGGCAGGCTTCGCACGCGATGGCGACGGGCGTTACGGAGATGCGCTTGTTGACGATCGGGATGCCGAATTCACGCTCGATATCCTCGCCGGTTTTGACGAGGTTTTCGGCCGAGCGCGTGATCTTGTCGTATATCGCGTCGCAGCAGCGCTTCACATCCTCGCGCGCGCAGCCGCGCAGCGAGATGCCCATCGTGATCGTGCGGATGTCGAGGTGCTGCTGGTCGATCATTTTTATGGTCTGGAGTATTTCACCCGTATTTATCATGCTGCCGCCTCCCGCCTTATCAGATCCTGTGCATCGCCTGGAAGATGTCCTCGCGCTGGATGCGGATGGAGAGGTCCTTCTCCGCGCCGCGCTCGTTTAAAAGCGAGGAGAGCTCTGCAAACGCCAGCGAACAGCCGGCGGTGTCCACGAGCATCACCATCGTGAAATACTCGCGCATGACGGTCTGGCTGATGTCGAGGATGTTGACCCCGCTCTGGGCCAGCAGAGTGCACACGTCGGCGATGATGCCGACACGGTCCTTGCCGATCACGGTGACTATGGCTTTCATATCTTTTTCTCCTTAAAAATCTATCTCGTCCAGCGTCATTTCAAACGCCGGCATGAAGTGCTCCAGAAAATAATCCACCTCCGGCATCGCCATCGCCCGCAGCCTCTGAAGCGTCTGGTCGGCGGCGGAGCGGAATTCCTCGTTGCCGGCCTTCAGCTCCTCGACGCACTTGATATACGCCGAGAGCTTGTCCGCCGCTTTAATAAAGCGGCGCGTCCGCTCGTCTGTCGGCGCGAGCAGGTCGGAATAAGTATCCCGCATAGTCTCCGGCAGGGAGGAGAGGAGTCGCGAGACCGCGACGGCCTCGACGCTTTTGTACGCCTCCCGTATCTCGTCGCTGTAATACTTGACGGGCGTCGGCATGTCGCCGGTGATGATCTCGGACGCGTCGTGGAAAAGGGCGGCGGCCGCCGCCGCGTCCGGGTCGGCATCCTGCCCGAAAACGTCCCGCGAGAGGACGGCGAGCGCGTGCGCCAGCACGGCGGTCATGTGGCTGTGCTCCTGCACGTTCTCCGTGAAGCTGTTGCGCATGAGCGCCCAGCGGTTTATGTTCCTCATCCTCGAAACGAGGGCGTAAAAGCCGTACTCCATGGCGCTCACATGCTGCCGGCGGCGTACATGACGGCCGTCAGCGCGCAAAGCGGGGCCGTCTCGCAGCGGAGTATCCTCGCGCCGAGCGAGACGGACAGAAGGCCGCTCTCGCGGGCGAACGCCGCCTCCTCCGGCTCGAAGCCGCCCTCGGGCCCGGAAAAGAGGGAGACGCTGCGCGCCTCCGGATGCGCCTCCAGAACGGAGCGCAGGCCCGCCTCGCGCTCCTCCTCGTAGAGGAAGAGGGGCAGCTCGGCCCGCGCGGCCTCGGCCACCGCGGCGTCAAAGGCGGTGTGCACGCGTACCTCCGGCACGATGCCGCGCTCCGACTGCTTGGCGGCCTCCAGCGCGATGGTCTGCCAACGGTTCTGCTTTTTCAGGAGAGAAGCGCCGTCCGGCCGGGCGACGCACCGGGCGGAGGGAAAGAAGATGATCTCCTTTGCGCCGAGCTCGACGCATTTCTGCACGACCGTGTCCGTGCGGTCGCCCTTGGAGAAGGCGGCGAAGATGGAGACGTCGATCGCCGGCTCGCCGCTCGTGGGGTGCGTTTCCAGTATTTCGGCGCTGCCGTCCCCGCGGGGGCTTATGCGGCAGACGTAATCGGTGCCCTGCCCGTCGCAGACGGTGAAGCGTTCGCCGCGGCGGATGCGCAGGACCTTGAGGTGCTCGACGGTCTTGGCGTCGAGATACGCCACGCCGCCCATGACATTCGATGCGGCAATGAAAAATCTCGGCATGATGATGGACCTCCATGATAGTCAGGCGGGGGTTTTCAACTCTGCCCCGCCTCGGGCATAGAATAGCCCGGGTGGTGTTTTATATGGTTGACGACAACGATTTCAGCGCGTTCGACGAGGTGTGGGACCGCGTCGAGGGGGCAAGGGACCGCGCGAAGCCGGACGGAAGCGAAGCGCTCCCGGCGCTCGCGGCCGACGCGGCGCGCGCCATGCGCTCCTACGCGGCGGCGGCGGGGAGATACCCGCGCGAGCGGGAGACGTTCCGCGCGCTCGCCGGAAAAGAGGCGGAGGTCCTGCGGCTCCTGCGGGAGGCCTTCGGCGTTTCCCCGGGGCGGCTCTCGCCGGTCGTGACGGATATAGGGGAGCTCTACCGGCTGGCAACGGAGCGGGCCGCCGCCTTCCGCGGCATGGCTCAAAGGGCCGCGCGCCGGCAGGCGCTCTTTACCCGACTGTCACGCGCGGAGCAGGCGGCCGCGCAGACCCTCGCAAAGATACTGCAAAGGCCGCCTCAGCGGTCCAGCCCGAAGGCGTGGGGCAGCAGGTCCGACAGGCGGTAGCTGACGTACCGGCCGTCGTTTCTCGCGCAAAGGACCTCGATCTCCGGCGCGAATTCCTGTAAGACCTGGCGGCACGCGCCGCAGGGCATGCAGTATTCCGTGCCGCCGGACACGATGGCGATGCGCCTGAAGCGGCGGCGCCCCTGCGACACGGCCGCGCAGACGGCCGCGCGCTCGGCGCAGATCGTGCCGCCGAGCGCGGCGTTCTCCACGTTGCAGCCGGTCACGACGCTCCCGTCGTCACATTCGATGGCGGCGCCGACCGGGAAGCGGGAATAGGGCGCGTAAGCGCAGGCCATAGCCTCGACGGCTCTGTTTATCAGGTCTCTGTCGGTCATGGAAGCGGACCCCTCTCTATATGTATTAGAAAGCAAACGACCAGGTTTCGATGTTCCGGAACACGCCCGAGACGGACGGCTCCAGCCCCGCGACGGCCCCGCGCTGCGTATGGACGTACCAGTCGCGGTAGAGCACGGGCACGATCGGCGCCTGCTCGGAGACGAAGCGGCACAGGAGCCCGGCCGCGCGCTGCCGCGCGTCGTCGTCCGCCGCGTTCCGGTAGTCGGCCAGGAGCGAATCGACGCGCTCGTCGGAAAAGGCCCCGTAGTTGAGAAGGCCGTCCGTATCCAAAAGCGTCGTCAGATCGAGGTCGGGCGTCAGGCGCGTTTCGGCGTAGTACATGTCGAAATCGCCGCTTTCGAGCGCGAAAATATATTCGTCCCACGGCAGCACGCGCAGCGTGATATCGATGCCGGTCGCGCGGACGGCGTCGGCGATCGCGCCGGCGGCCGCGGCCTTACAGGCGTTTTCCTCGTTCACGATGAAATCGACGCGGATATCGCCGTAGCCGCCCTCGTCGAGGGGGCGCTCCAAAAAGCCGTCTGCGTCGTCGTCGCGGAAGCCGAGCTCGAGCAGCTCGAGCGACATGGCGCGGGCCGAACCGTCGGTACCCGGCTCCCACGTCTCGTCGTAGAGATACAGCGCGCGCGGCAATATGAGCGGAGACGCCGTCGCCGCGCCCTCCAGGATGTTGTCCGCGATATCGGCGCGGTCGACGGCGAGCGCGAACGCGCGCCGCACCGACGCGTCGGCAAAGGCGCTGCGCTCCAAATTGAAGCCGATATATTGCAGGATCGGCGTGGCGATACGCCGCAGCTCATGGCCGCCGCGAATTTCGGAGGCCCCCTCCGAGAGAGGGTCCTCGCAGAGCAGATCGACCTCGCGCAGCAAAAACGCCTTCGTCAGCTCCTGCCGCGGCAGATGCGTCAGATGCAGCGTTTCGGCCGGCAGCGAGGAGAAGGCGCGATAGCCCGGAAACGCGCGCAGGACAGGCTCCTCGCCGCCGGTGTCGAGCACATAGGGGCCTGTTCCGGCGGGAAGACCGTTTTCCAGCAGCTCGCCGTTTTTGACGATCGGCACGTCGAGCAGCGCGGGGAACGCCGTGTTCGCCCGCGTGAGCGTCACGCTGAAGGTATAGTTTCCCGTCGCCGAGGCGGTGGAAAGCGTCCGGAAGCGGGTGGACCATTTCGTGCTTTTGGCCCGGAGGAGGGAGTAGACGGCGTCGTCCGCCGTAAGCGTCGTGCCGTCGTGCGCGCGTATACCCGGCAGCAGGGTAAAGGACCAGTTCATGCCGTCCGACGAGCTCCAGCTCTCGCAGAGAAGCGGCTGGGGCGAAAACGAATTATCGAGCGTGAAAAGGCTCTCATACAGCAGAGGGACGAGCGTCTCGTTTTGCGTGGTGCGGCAGGAGAAGGGGGAGAGCGTGTCGTCCGGCTCCCAGACGAGCGTGAAATCGTCGTCCGCCGAGGAATCCGGCGTCGTCGGGGAGGAGGCGGGCGTCGGCTCGAGAGGCTCGTCCGGCGTCTCCCCCGGCAGGGCGGCGCAGCCGCCGAGCAGCGCGAGCGCGAGCAGCGCGCCTATGTATTTTTTCATTGTTTTCCATACCATAGTTCTCACAGGCCTCTTACCGCAAAAAAGCCTCGCAGAGTTTCGCGCCCGCAGGCGCGAAATAAATTCCAATCATTTTTCGCACGGGCGTGTACCGGGCGAAAAATACTTCTCGCGGAGCGCGCGTGCGCCCTCCGGGCGTGCGCGAAGCGCAGCGCTTACCCACTCCGGCGAAAACCCAGCGGAGCGGTTTTCGCTGGATATCATGATAAAGCCCGCCATGCTGCCCCGCTCGCCGTGCGTATAGCGGTGCGACCAGTAGCGCTCCGGCAGGCACATGGTACATTCGTCCGAGACGTCTATGTTTCTCCCCGGCACGCCGGCGCGCATGAGGAGGGCGCGAATCGCGCCCTTGAGATCGACGAGGTACTTGCTTTCGCGCGGCCGGATGAAGGCCTCCGCACTGTCGCCGAGCAAGGCGCGCAGCGCGTCCGGCACGTCCCCGTCCGTCTCAAAGCAGCAAAAGCCGATGGACGGGCCGATGGCCGCGCGGATGTCCGCGGGGTCGGAGCCGTGCTCGCGCGTCATGACGCGGACGCCCTCCCCCGCGATATCGGCGACCGTGCCGCGCCAGCCGGCGTGGACCGTCGCGGCGGCGTTCCGCTTTTCGTCAAAAAGCAAAATCGGCACGCAGTCGGCGGTGAAGACCGTGAGCGTGAGCCCTTTTTCCGCCGTCGTGAGGCCGTCGGCCTCGTAAGGGACGGGCGTGAAGAGCTCGTGCGCGTCCTTTCCCGTCACGGGGCGCACGACGGCGCCGTGCACCTGCCGCGTGAAGACGACGCGCGCCATGTCGAAGCCGCAGGCGGCGCAGACGCGGCGGTAATTTTCGCGGACGTCATCTTCCTCGTCTCCGCGCGTCTCCGCGAGGTCGAGCGAGGAGAATATCCCGCGCGAAACGCCGCCGAGCCTCGTCGTGAAGGCGTGCGGCGCTTTTATAAGGGTGGACGCCGTCATAACGACGCCGTCGACGTTTCTTTCAATAAAAGCCATGGCTTATTCGTTGCGGCCGCAGCAGTCCTTGTACTTCATCGGCAGCCCGTTCGGGCGGAGCTTGCCGCAGGGGCAGGGATCGTTGCGGCCCGGCTTCTTCGCGGCCTTGACGGGCTGCTTTTTGACGCCGTCGGTGTTTATATTGGCCGTGCTGCTCTTCGAGACGCTCTTGCGCTCGATGGGCTGCTCGCGCCGGACGCGGACGGTGAAGAGACGGCGCACCGTCTCGTCCTTGATGCCGTTTATCATGGCCTCGAACATGTCGAAGCCCTCCTGCTTGTAGGCGTCGACGGGGTTTTTCTGGCCGTAGGCGCGCAGGTAGATGCCGCGGCGCAGCTCATCCATCGCGTCGATATGGTCCATCCAGTACTCGTCGACGACGCGCAGCATGACGACGCGCTCCAGTTCGCGCATGAGCGGCGTGTCGGTGCCGTCCATGCTCCCGAGCTCCTTTTCGCGCTTATCGTAGACCTCGAGCGCCTTTTCCTCCAGCTTTTCCGTGAGCTGATCGGCCGTCAGCGCGGCCACGTCGGCGTCCGAGAGGTTAAGGTCGCCCGGGCGCAGGAACATCCGGCCGTAGGGAGCGACGAGCTTTTCAAGCTCCAGCCGCGTCAGGTGCTCGCTGTGGCCGAAGCCGGAGGCGACGGTGGAGGTGATGACGTCGTGTATCCAGCCGGTGACGACCTCGCGGAGGTCCTCGCCGTCGAGCACGCGGCGGCGCTCCTCGTAAATGAGGTTTCGCTGTGTGTTCATGACGTCGTCGTATTCGAGGACGTTCTTACGGGACTGGAAGTTGCGGCTCTCCACCTTCTTCTGGGCGTTCTCGATGGCGTTGGAGAGCATCTTCTGGTCGATGGGCGTATCCTCATCGATGCCGAGGGAGTCCATCATGGACATGACGCGCTCGGAGCCGAACAGACGCATGATGTCGTCCGTGAGCGCGAGGTAGAACCTCGTTTCACCGGGGTCGCCCTGGCGGCCGGCGCGGCCGCGGAGCTGGTTGTCTATGCGGCGGGACTCGTGCCGCTCGGTGCCGAGGATGAAGAGGCCGCCGGCCTCCCTCACCTGCTCGGCCTCGGCCGAGGTGTCCTTTTTATGCTCGGCCATCTTCTCGGCGAAGAGGGCGCGGGCCTCCAGAATCGTCCCGTCGTCCGTCTCGGCGTAGCCGGTGGCCTCATTTATCACCTCGTCGTCGTAGCCGGCGCGCTTCAAGTCGCTCTTGGCGAGGTACTCGGCGTTGCCGCCGAGCATGATGTCGGTGCCTCGGCCGGCCATGTTGGTGGAGATGGTGACGGCGCCGAGCTTGCCGGCCTGCGCCACGATCTCGGCCTCCTTCTCGTGCTGCTTGGCGTTGAGGACGTTGTGCTTAATCCCGCGCTTTTTCAGCAGGGAGGAGAGGTATTCGCTCTTCTCGATGGAGACGGTGCCGACGAGGACGGGCTGGCCCTTCTCGTGGCACTGCTCGATCTGCGCGATGACGGCGCGGTACTTGCCTGCCTCCGTCTTGTATACCACGTCGGGGTGGTCGGTACGCGCGATCGGCTTGTTCGTCGGTATCTCGATGATGTCGAGGCTGTAGATGGCGTTGAATTCCTCCTCCTCGGTCAGCGCCGTGCCGGTCATGCCGGAGAGCTTTTCGTAGAGGCGGAAGAAGTTCTGGAAGGTGATGGTCGCCAGCGTTTTGTTCTCGCGGGCGACGACGACGCCCTCCTTGGCCTCGATCGCCTGATGCAGGCCCTCGGAGTAGCGGCGGCCGTACATGAGGCGGCCGGTGAACTCGTCGACGATGATGATCTCGCCGTCCTTGTTCACGTAGTCCACGTCGAGCTTCATGACGCCGTGCGCCTTGAGCGCCTGGTTTATGTGGTGCGCCAGCGTGGAGTTTTCGAGGTCGGCGAGGTTTTCGACCTGAAAGGCGCTCTCGGCCTTGGCGATGCCGCGGGCGGTGAGCGTCGCCGTCCGCGCCTTCTCGTCGACGATATAGTCGGCGTCGATGTTCTCGTCCTCCTCCTCTTTGGAGTCGGTGGAGGCGACGACCTGCTTTTTGAGGCGGCGGACGAACTGGTCGGCCTTCGTGTAGAGGTCGGTGGACTCGTCGCCCTGACCGGAGATGATGAGCGGCGTCCTCGCCTCGTCGATGAGGATGGAGTCCACCTCGTCCACGATGGCGAAGGCGTGCCCGCGCTGCACCATCTGGCTTTTGTAGATGGCCATGTTGTCGCGCAGGTAGTCGAAGCCGAGCTCGTTGTTCGTGCCGTAGGTGATGTCGCAGGCGTAGGCGGCCCGGCGCTGGTCGGAGTTCAGGTCGTGGACGATGAGGCCCACGGTGAGCCCTAAAAAGCGGTGGACCTTGCCCATCCATTCGCTGTCGCGCCGCGCGAGGTAGTCGTTTACCGTGACGATGTGCACGCCCTCGCCGGTGATGGCGTTTAAGTAGGACGGCAGCGTGGCGACGAGCGTCTTGCCCTCGCCGGTCTTCATTTCCGCGATGCGGCCCTGATGCAGCACGATGCCGCCGATGAGCTGGACGCGGTAGGGGCGCATGCCGAGGACCCTGTCGGCGGCCTCGCGCACGGTGGCGAACGCCTCGGGCAGGAGGTCGTCGAGCGTCTCGCCGTTTTGGTAGCGCTCCTTGAATTCCGCCGTCTTGGCGCGGAGATCCTGATCGGAGAGGGCGCGGTACTCCTCCTCGAGCGATTCTATCTTTTTGACCGTCGGCTCGAGCCGTTTGAGCTCGCGCTCGCTGCGGGTGCCGAACATTTTCGTTAAAATACTCATGCAGATGTGACCTTTCCGAAAATACGCACGCATTCCGTGCGGTATTTAGACATTATAACACAGCCTCTTTAATAAAAAAAGGGGAAAATCAGCGGGCGCGCCGCAAAAAACGCGCCCGCGGTGAAATGCCCGCTGTGCGGGCGTGAAATCCCGCCTTGCCGGGTGAAATCGCGCCTATGGGCGCGGTCGTGGGGTCCCCTTCGGGGGTGATTCAAAAGGGGCTGCCGCAAAAAAAGCCTTTTGCAACAGCCCCGTCTTTATCCGGCTGTGAGATCAGGGAAGAGCTCCCCGGCGAGGGAATAGAGCTCGTCGCTATAGAGGACGAGCAGCGCGTCCGTATTTTCCGGCAGGTTTTCGCGGATGGTCTCCACGGCGACGGCGAGGGCCTCCGCCTTCGGGTAGCCGTAGACGCCGGCGGAGACGAGCGGGAAAGCGATACTTCGGCAGCCGCGATTTCGCGCGAGCGCGAGCGAGGAAACATAGCAGGAGACGAGCTTTTCCCGTTCGCCGCGCCCCCCGCCGCGCCAGACGGGGCCGACGGTGTGGATGACGTACCGGGCCGGAAGGTCGTAGCCGCCCGTGATTTTCGCTTCTCCCGTCGGGCAGCCGCCGAGCGTCCGGCACTCGCGCAGAAGGCCCGGCCCCGCGGCCCGGTGGATGCAGCCGTCGACGCCGCCCCCGCCGAGGAGCGTTTCGTTCGCGGCGTTCACGATGGCGTCGGCTTTTATCTTCGTTATATCGCCCTTGATGATGGAAAGCGGCATGGGGATGCCTCCTTAAGCCTGCGCCTGCGCCCGCTGCAAGGCGGCGTAAGCGCCGTTTTTTTCCATAAGCTCCCGGTGGGAGCCCATTTCGACGATGCGCCCGCCCTCGATGACGGCGATGCGGTCGGCGTTCCGGACGGTGGAGAGACGGTGGGCGATGGTGAGGCACGTCCGGCCCTCCCCCAGCGCCTCGAGGCTCTGCTGTATCCGCTGCTCGGTCACGGAGTCGAGGGCGCTCGTCGCCTCGTCGAGGATGAGGATCGGCGGGTCCTTTAAAAAGACGCGGGCGATGGAAACGCGCTGCTTCTGCCCGCCGGAGAGCATGACGCCGCGCTCGCCGATATAGGTGTCGTAGCCGTCGGGCATCTCGAGTATCTCGCGGTGTATCTCGGCGCGGACGGCGGCCTCGATGACCTCGGCGTCGGTGGCGTCGGGGCGGCCGTAGCGGATGTTCTCGCGGATCGTATCGGCGAAGAGGAACACGTCCTGCTGGATGATGCCGATGTGTTTTCGCAGACTGTCCTGCGTGACAGAGCGCACGTCCTGCCCGTCGACGGAGACGGAGCCCTCCGTCACGTCGTAAAAGCGCGGCAGCAGGTGGCAGAGCGTCGTTTTCCCGCCCCCGGACGGCCCCACGAGCGCGAAGCTCTCGCCCGCGCGGATGGTAAGGTCGACGCTGTGCAGCGCCTCGGTGCCGTCGCCGTAGCGGAAGGAGACATGGTCGAAGCGGATATCGCCGCGCACGTTTTGAAGCTCGTTCGCGTCGGGCGCGTCCTCCACCTCCGGCTCCGTGCGCATGACCTCCAGAAAGCGCAGAAAGCCCGCGGAGCCCTGCATATACTGCTCCATGAACTGCACGAGCCGCCGCACGGGGGAGATGAACGTGGAGATATAGAGAGAAAAGGTGATGAGCTCGATATACCCCATCTCGCCGCGCATGATGAGAAAGCCGCCGTAAGCGATGACGGCGACGGGGATGATGCCCATCGTGAACTCCATGCAGCTCATGAACCGCGCGAAGGTGCGGTAGTAGACGATCTTGACCGATCGGAAGGCGTCGTTGCTGCGGTCGAATTTTTCGTCCTCGGCGCGCTCGGCGGCGAAGGCCTTGGCCGTGCGGATGCCGGAGATGCCGCTCTCGATGGCGGCGTTTATCTCCGCCGTCTTGCGCTTGACCTCGACGTTCGCCCTGCGCATGGCGAGGCGCTGCCTGAGCGTCACGGCGATGCAGAGCGGCAGCAGCACGAGGATGAGCAGCGCGAGCTTCCATTGGATCGTCATCAGGATGACGAGGGAGCCGATGATGGTCAGCGTGCAGATGAGCAGGTTTTCCGGCCCGTGGTGCGCGAGCTCGGTGATGTCGAACAGGTCGTTCGTGATGCGGCTCATGAGGACGCCCGTGCGGTTTTTGTCGTAGAAGCTGTAGCTTAAACGCTGCATGTGCCGGAAGATGTCGCTGCGCATGTCGGCCTCGATCCGGACGCCCATCCGGTGCCCCACGAGCGTGATGAGGTAGTAAAAGACGGCCTTGAGTACATACGCGGCCGCCATCACGCCCATGACGATGAAAAACGTCCGGAACGCCTGCTCCGGCAGGTAGCGCTGCATGCTCGTCTTGGAGACGTAGGGGAACAGGAGGTCGACGGCCGAGGCGAGCACGGCGCACAGCATATCGACGGCGAAGGCCCTCTTGTGCGGCCCGTAATAGGAGAGAAAGACCGCGAGCGGTTTTCGGGTAAAATCTTTTTTCACGTTGTCGATCCTTTTAGCGTATTTTGCAACGCTATTTTATCACGGATCGTTTTCCGGGACAAGATGTGTATAAAACGCCCCAGAAACGGACATGCTCGGTATATCACAACGAATACGGAGGCGTGACAGATGAAGGAACAGAACGGGTTTTTAAAGCGCGTCGACGCTTTTTTCAACGGGAAGGGCTTTTACATAGTCCTTTTCGTGTGCGCGGCGGTGATCGCTGTCTCGGCGTGGAGCCTTTTCGGGCGCGGCGAAACGGAAACGGCGGCGGAGAAGGAGGTCCGCTCGGCGGATATCGCTATCGAGGAGGGGCTTTCGGCCCTCGCCGGAGAAGGACAGGAGATAAAGGTCACAGCGCCGGAGCCGGCCCCCACGCCCGTGACGGTCGAGGTCGCCGCGCCGGCCTCTCCGGCTCCTTCGCCGGAGGCGGTCGAGGCGGCCGCCGTGCGGGAACCGGAGGAGGCGGAGGAGCCGACGGCCTTCGTCTGGCCGGTATCGGGGGAGACGGGCATGGGCTACTCGGTGGATTACCCCGTCTATAACAGGACGATGCGCGACTGGCGCACGCACGACGGCGTCGATATCGAGGCGGAGGCGGGCTCGCTCGTGCTGGCCGCGGCCGCCGGAGAAATCGCGGAGGTCGGGAGCAACGACGCCTACGGCACGACCGTCGTCATCGACCACGGCGCGGGCCTTTTAAGCGTCTACGCGGGCCTCGCGGAGACGCCGGCCGTCGCGCCGGGCGATCAGGTAAGCGCCGGGGAGGTCGTCGGGTCGGTGGGGAACACGGCCGCCTGCGAGGCCGCCGAGCCGTCGCACCTGCATTTCGCCATGACGAAAAACGGCGAGAGCGTCGACCCGGCGGAGTACCTGCCGCAAAAATGAAGGCCGCACGACCCGGCCGCGTGAGAAGGTCGAGGGGGATATTTGCGTCTGAAACGGGAGCGCTGCTTTGAGCAGCGCTCCCGTTTCAGCGTGTCGACCAAGTCGACACGGCTTCCAACGAGAAACGCTTCGCTGGTTTCTCGTTGGAGAGGGATCGCACTCCGCTTCGCGCACTCCCTTTGGTCGCACGCGCGCTCCGCGAGAAGTATTGTTCGCCCGGTACACGCCCGTGCGAACAATGTTTGAAACTCTTTTTCGCCTGCGGGCGAAAACTCTGCGAGGCTTTGTCTACAGTCTGAAACGGGAGCGCTGTACAAGGCGGCGCTCCCGTTTCCTTGCTTGTAAGCGTCCCGGAAGTGTGATACAATCGGGAAAAAACACGGAGGGATGACTATGAACGGCAGCGCAAAACCATATGAGGCGCTGAAAAGCTGTCTCGCGGCGATACGGGAAAAGACCGGCTATCGGCCCGAGGTCGGGCTCGTGCTCGGCAGCGGGCTCGGCGCCTTTGCCGACGGGATGGAGGCCGCGGCGTCCATCGACTACGCGGACATTCCGGGCTTCCCCGTCTCCACGGTGTCGGGTCACGCGGGGAGATTCGTCTTCGGCGAGGTGGAGGGCGTCCGCTGCGTCGTCATGCAGGGGCGCGTCCACTATTACGAGGGCTACGACGTTTCCGAGGTCGTTTTGCCCGCCCGCCTCATGGCGATGATGGGCGTGAAGGTCCTGTTCCTCACGAACGCGGCCGGAGGCGTCGACGCCTCCTTTAAGGCCGGCGACTTCATGCTCATACGCGACCATATCATGAAATTTTTCCCCGACCCGCTCCGAGGCCCGAACATCGACGAGCTCGGAACGCGCTTTCCCGACATGTCGCACGTCTACGACCCCGCGCTCTGCGACTGCATCCGCGCGGCCGCGGTCGAGGCCGGCATCCCTCTGCGCGAGGGCGTCTACTGCCAGCTCACGGGGCCGAGCTTCGAGACGCCGGCCGAGATCAGGATGCTCTCTATGCTCGGCGCCTCCGCCGTCGGCATGAGCACGGCGTGCGAGGCGGCGGCCGCCCGTCACGCGGGGATGCGCGTCTGCGGCGTCTCCTGCATCACCAACCTGGCCGCCGGTCTCTCCAAAACGCCCCTCACCCACGAGGAGGTCAAGGAGGCCGGGCTAAAGGCCGCCGCGCTCTTTGAAACGCTCGTGCGCGGGAGCATCCGGAACATAGGAAAGGCGCTCGCATGATGGACACGCCTCCTTCCTCCCGCCTCACCGAGGACGGCGCGGGCGTCGTCCTCGTCGATCAGACGCTGCTGCCGGGGACTCTCTCCTGTATAACGCTTTATACGCCCGAGGCGATGAGAGAGGCGATCTGCTCTCTCCGCGTGCGCGGCGCGCCGGCCATCGGCCTTTTCGCGGCGAACTGCCTCGCGGCGCTCGCCAAAGGAAGCGGCCTTGCCGGAAAAGCGCTCGTCGGATTTATGGAGAGGCAGGCGGCTTACCTCACCTCCGCCCGCCCGACGGCGTATAACCTCTTCCTCCAGGCCGACCGGATGGTGAAAAAGGCGCGCGCGTGCGCCGGTCTCCCCGCCGACGACGCGGCGGAGAGTTTAAAGCGCGAGGCCTTGCGCCTCTGGGACGAGGACGTTTCTCTTTGCAGGGCCATCGCGGAAAATGGCCTGACGCTTATCAAAAACGGCGCGTCTGTTCTAACCTACTGCAATGCGGGGCCCCTCGCCACGTCGCGCTACGGCACGGCTTTGGGGCCGCTCATGCTCGGCCGCGAGCGGGGGATGGCCTTTTCCGCCTTCTGCTGCGAGACGAGGCCCCTTTTGCAGGGCGCGCGGCTGACGGCGTGGGAGCTTCAAAACGCCGGCGTCAACGTGACCGTCGTCTGCGACAATATGGCGGCCTCGCTCATGGCGGCGGGGAAGATCGACGCCTGCCTCGTCGGCTGCGACCGCGTGGCGGATAACGGCGACGCCGCCAATAAGATCGGCACGCTCGGCGTCGCGGTGCTGGCGCGTCATTTCGGCGTCCCGTTTTACGTTTTCTGCCCCTCCACGACGATCGACCCGGCATGCGAAAGCGGGCGGGACATCGTCATCGAGCAGCGCGACGGCGGGGAGATCGGGACGCTGTACTTTCAAAAACGCATGACGCCGGAGGGCGTGGGGTATTATAACCCCGCCTTCGACGTGACGCCGGCGGAGCTTATCACCGCCATCATTACGGAAAAGGGCGTTTTTCGGCCCGTTGAAGGGAGTTTTAGCCATGATACGCTTTTATAACGGCCGCGTCGTCACGATGGCGGGCGCGCCGCGCGCGGAGGCGGCGGAGGTCTGGACGGACGGGGGGAAGATCGCCTACGTCGGCCCTCAAAAGGATGACGGGATCGTCTTCGAGCGCGAGATCGACATGCGCGGCGGCGTGCTGCTGCCGGGCTTCAAGGACGCGCACACGCACTCGGCCATGACGTTTCTGCGCTCGTTTGCCGACGACGAGCCGCTCGATACCTGGCTGCACAAGAAGGTGTTCCCCTACGAAGCGAAGCTCACGGGGGAGGGCGTCTACGCCTTCTCAAAGGTCGCCGTGCTCGAATATCTGACGAGCGGCATCACCGCCTCGTTCGACATGTATTTCCACAACGACGCCTACACCGCCGCGAACGTGGAGTACGGCTTCCGCACCGTCATGTGCGGCGCGATAAACGACTTTGACAAGCGCCCCGAAAAGCTGGAGGACGATTTTCTGAAGTACAACGCCGCCGGCGAACTCGTCTCCTACATACTCGGCTTCCACGCGGAGTACACGACCTCGCGGCCCGTCCTCGAATACGTCGCCTCGCTGGCGAAAAAATACCGAGCCCCCGTCTGGACGCACAATTCCGAGACGAAGGCCGAGGTGGAGGGCTGCATAGGCCGCTGCGGCATGACGCCGACGGAGCTTTTCGACAGCCTCGGCATCTACGATTACGGCGGCGGCGGCTTCCACTGCGTCTGGCTGTCGGAGCACGATATCGACATTTTCCGCCGGCGGGGCTTATACGTCGTCACGAACCCGTCGTCGAACGTAAAGCTCGCCTCCGGCCTCGCGCCCTTGTGCGAAGTGCTGCGCGCGGGCGTGGGCCTCGCCGTCGGCACCGACGGGCCCGCGAGCAACAACGCGCTCGACATGTTCCGCGAAATGTACCTCGCCGCCGTGCTGCCCAAGGTGAGAAACATGGACGCCGCCGCGATGGACGCCAGCGATATCCTGAAGGCCGCGTGCTCGACCGGAGCTTTAGCGATGGGCCTTCCCGACTGCGACTCTATCGCCCCCGGCAAAAGGGCCGATCTCGTCCTGCTCGACACGCAAAGGCCGAACATGCAGCCGGAGCACAACCTCGTCAAGAACATCGTCTACGCCGGGTCGAAGGAGAACGTGCGCCTCACGATGGTGAACGGCCGGGTGCTCTATGAAAACGGCGAATTTTTCGTCGGAGAGGATCCGGAGAAGGTCTACGCCGAGGCAAACCGCCTCGCAAAGGAGATAACGGCATGAAAACGGCGCTCGTGACCGGCGGCTCGCGCGGGATCGGGAAGGCCTGCGTCCGCGCGCTCGCGGAGGACGGCTGCCGCGTCGTGATCGGCTACCTGAAGGAGCGGGAAAAGGCCGAGGCCCTCGCGCGCGAAACGGGCGGTATCGCCGTAAAAGCCGACGTCTCGGTCGAAAGCGAGGCCAAAGCCCTCGTCGAGGCGGCGGGGGATATAGACGCGCTCGTCTGCTGCGCGGGCGTCTCGCTCATTAAGCTCTTTCAGGACACGACGGCGGAGGAGTGGCGGCGCATTTTCGCCGTGAACGTCGAGGGGACGGCTAACGTCTGCCGCTTTGCCGTGCCGCGGATGATACGGAAAAAAAGCGGTTCCATCGTGACCGTCGCCTCCATGTGGGGGCAGGTCGGTGCCTCGTGCGAGACGGCGTATTCCGCCTCCAAGGCCGCCGTCATCGGCCTTACGAAGGCGCTCGCCAAGGAGCTCGGCCCCTCTGGGGTCCGGGTAAACTGTCTCTCCCCCGGCGTCATCATGACGGATATGAACGCGGAGCTCACGGAGGAGACGCTTCGCTCTCTGCGCGGGGAAACGCCGCTCATGGCCCTGGGAGATACGCGCGATGTCGCCGAGGCCGTGCGGTTTTTAGCCTCCGACAGGGCAAAATTCATCACCGGGCAGGTGCTTGCCGTGAACGGCGGACTCGTGATATAGCTTCACACGAGAAACGCTTCGCTGGTTTCCCGTGTGAGAAGAGCGGCAGCCCGCTGCGGGCGCGACCGAAGGTCGCACACTTGCGGGCTGTAAAGTATGATTTCCGTGAAATATGATAACCGCCTCACGGTTATCATATCGCGCATGTCGCCTCTCCGAGGCGACGCGCATATTAAATAGGCCGTGCCGCCGGAGGCGGCACATGGCCATGTATCACGACCTGTGGTCGTGATACATGCTCCCGGAAATCATGGGTTTGAACTTATTCGCGCCTGCGGGCGCGAACTCTGCGAGGCATAAAAAAGTATGCGGGACAGCCCGGAAGGACTGCCCCGCTTGTCTATATGGGCTTTTTCAGTTGACCCTTATGATGCACGTCGAGCTTGCCGCGCCGCAGGTGACGGTGAGATTCGCCGTGCCCCTGCCGACGGCAGTGACCTTGCCGGTCTGCAAAACGACGATGACGTCCTCCTTGTCCGTCGACCAGACGGGGGTGTCCTCCGTCTCGGCCGGGACGGTCCTCACGCCGAACTGGAGTATTTCGCCGCGCGACATCGTGACGTCGTCTCTCGCGTTGCCGTTCCAGGTGATCTGCGCGCTCTCCGTCGTGATGACGGGCTCGGGCGGCGTCTCGGGCGAGGGCTCGACGGGCGGCTCGCTCGGCGTTTCGAGTGGCTCGTTTTCCAGCGTTTCGGCGCCCTCCGACTCCGATACGGACGGGGAAGAGGACGGGTCGACAGGCTCCGTGTCTCCGCCCTTGCTCGTGGCGATCAGCACGATGACGGCTGCGGCCAGGATGACGATGAGCAGGATGCCGATGATATATTTCCACTTGGCGTTTTCCGGGTCTTCGACGCGCTTCCCGCTCTTGGAGCGGCGCGTCTTGCAGTAGGGACAGCGGCTGCGGAAGGAAGAATAGCGCCGGTCGCATCTGCTGCACTTGATTTCAGCCATAGGACAGACCTCCTTTGCCTTATGCTGAAATATTACATCATTTCTTATCTTTCGTCAATGACAGAAATAAAATTTGACCGGCGGCGGGTCATATGGTAAGATAAATTATTATAGTATCGTTTACTCAAAAAGGAGGGCGCGGCCATGCTGACGGACAAGCAGAGACAGATCTATGATTTCCTGCGCGATTACCAGCGCCGGAACGGCTATGCGCCGTCCGTGCGCGAGATAGCGAGCGCCGTGCGCCTCTCCTCGACCTCGACCGTCCAGCTCCACTTAAACACGCTGGAGCGGCTGGGGTACATCTCCCGCTCCGACGGGAAAAACCGCTCCATCACGCTCTCCGAGCCGGAGGGCGTGCCGATCCTCGGCTCCGTCGCCGCCGGCGAGCCGATTTTGGCCGTGGAGGACGCGCTCGGCTACCTGCCGTGGGGCGCGGGCGGCGCGGACGAATACTTCGCGCTGAAGATACGCGGCGAGTCTATGATAAATGCCGGCATCCTCGACGGCGACATGGTCGTCGTAAAACGCCAGCAGACGGCGAAAAACGGCGAGATCGTCATCGCGCTCATCGAGGACGGCGCGACCTGCAAGCGCTTAAAGCGGCAGGACGGCCGGGTCTGGCTCCTGCCGGAAAACGACGATTACGAGCCGATCGACGGCACGGGCGCAGAGATACTCGGCCGCGTCACGGCGGTCATCAGGACCTATTAAGGGGTGTTTTCTATGACAAGCGTTCCGGAAATATTCGGCAGCATGGTGTTCGGCCTGTCCGAAATGAAGGCGAGACTCAATCACGCGGAATATTCCTCGCTCGAAAAGACGATCAAGGAAGGCACGCCGCTGGAGCCGAGCGTGGCCGACGCGGTGGCGAAGGCGATGAAGGACTGGGCGGTCGGAAAGGGCGCGACGCACTATTCCCACTGGTTCCAGCCGATGACCGGCATCACGGCCGAGAAGCACGACAGCTTCATCTCCCCCCATCCGGACGGCTCCGTCAGCATGGAGTTTTCCGGGAAATCGCTCATCACGAGCGAGCCGGACGCCTCCTCCTTCCCTTCCGGGGGCCTGCGCGCCACGTTCGAGGCGCGCGGCTATACGGCGTGGGACCCGACGTCGTTCGCCTTTATTAAGGACGGCACGCTCTGCATCCCCACGGCGTTCTGCTCCTATGACGGCGACGCCCTCGACAAGAAAACGCCGCTCCTGCGCTCCATGAACGCGGTGAATACGCAGGCGCTGCGCGTCCTGCGGCTCTTCGGCCGCGAGGCCCGGCGCGTCTCGCCCACGGCGGGCGCGGAGCAGGAGTATTTCCTCATATCGCGCGAGAATTTCAACGCGCGCCGCGACCTCGTCTATACGGGGCGCACGCTCTTCGGCGCGCGGCCGCCGAAGAGCCAGCAGCTCGACGACCACTATTCCGGCCATATCCGCATACACGCGGCGGCCTTCATGAAGGAGCTGGACGAGGAGCTGTGGAAGCTCGGTATCCTCGCCAAGACGGAGCATAATGAGGCCGCGCCCGCGCAGCACGAGCTCGCGCCCATCTTCACCGTGGCGAACGTCTCCTGCGACCAGAACCAGCTCGTCATGGAGACGATGCGCAAGGTGGCAAAAAGGCAGGGCCTCGCCTGCCTGCTGCACGAAAAGCCCTTCGACGGGATAAACGGCAGCGGCAAGCATGTGAACTGGTCGCTCATGACCGATAAGGGCGAGAGCCTCTTCGACCCCGGCACGACGCCGGAGGCGAACGCGCAGTTTTTGCTCTTCCTCTGCGCCGTCATCAAGGCGGTGGACGACTATCAGGACCTGCTGCGCATCTCCGTCGCCACCAGCACGAACGACCGCCGCCTCGGCGCGCTCGAAGCGCCGCCCGCCATTGTGTCCATCTTCATCGGCGACGAGCTGATGGCCATCCTCGACGCGATCGAGCGGGGCGTCACCTACGACAAAAAGGAGCGGGGCGTCATCCAGGTCGGCGTCGACACGCTGCCGTCCTTCCCGCGCGACGCGACGGACCGCAACCGCACGTCGCCCTTCGCGTTCACGTCGAACCGGTTCGAGTTCCGCATGCCCGGCTCGTCGCTCTCCATCTCCGGGCCCAACACCGTCATCAACACCATCGTCGCGGAGTCGCTGCGCGTGTTCGCGGACGAATTGGAGGGCGCGGCGGACTTCTCCGGCGCTCTCGTCTCCGTCATCCGGCGCACGATCTCCGAGCACCGCCGCATCATCTTCAACGGCAACGGCTACGACGAGGAGTGGGTGAAGGAGGCGGAAAAGCGCGGCCTCTCCAATTACCGCACGGCGGCCGAGGCCATCCCGCACATGCTGGATAAGAAGAACGTCGAGCTCTTCACGCGCCACGGCATCTACACCGAGCGGGAGATCGCTTCGCGCTGCGCCATCCAGCTCGGCACCTACTGCCGGACGCTCGGCATCGAGGCCGGGACGATGCTGGAGATGACGCGAAAGGACATCCTGCCCGCCGTTTTCCGCTACGCGAAGACGCTCGCCGACGGCGTCGCCTCGAAAAAGGCGGCCGGCGCGCCCTCGAAGGGCGAAAGCAGCCTGCTTTCCCGTATCGCCGCCCTCTCCGATTCGCTCGCCGAAAAAGCCGACGGTCTGGAGGCGCTCATCGGGAAGACGCGCGGCATGGAGCCGCCGGAGCTCTCCCTGTTCTACAGCAAAACGGTCATCCCCGCGATGGACGCCCTCCGCGCCGACGCCGACGCGCTCGAAACGCTTACCGACGGCCTTGAGTGGCCCTTCCCGACTTACGGGACGCTGCTGTATCGAGTGTAAACACGAATCACACGAGAAACGCTTCGCTGGTTTCTCGTGTGAGAAGGAAGCAGCCCGCTGCGCGCACTCACCGCCCGGGGGCGGCTCGCACACTGGCGGGCTGAGCAGTATGTTTTCCGTGATACATGCTCCCGGAAAACATGATCAAAAAATATTTTCGCCTGCGGGCGAAAACTCTGCGAGGCTTTTTTGAAAACAGCTCTCCGCGCAAATTACACGCGGAGAGCTGTTTTTACGTTCGTCAAAACTCAATCTCGTAGTCCAGTATTCGTCTCGCCTCGTCCTGCACCTCGCTCGTCATGGAGACGTTGCCGACGCATTTGAGGGCCGAGAGCGCGCCGTCGATCCTGACGGCGTCGGCCTTCTTGATGCCGGAGGAGGCGATGAGCTCGATCGTCTTTTTCAGGCTCAACCTGTCCGACGGGTCGGCCATCCGCATCTCGATCAGGTGCGTGATCTCCGGCTCGTTTTTGAGATAGACGAGCGCCTGCCCGACAGGCTCTCCGCCGCCGCAGTGCATTTCGGCCAGTATCTCGACGGCGGCGAAATCGTCGCGGTCGTCCGCGTGCTGCCACTGACCGTTCCCGTTTTTTCCGACGGCCCTTCCGGAGGCGGTCGAGGTCGCTTTTCTCGCGGTCAGGCGCTTGCGGCGTTCCTTGTACGTCACCTTGAAATACCGCGCGCCGAGCGCCTTGGCGAGCGTGATGAGCTCGTTTACGCGGCGCTGGCGGATGTAGCCGAAATACTCGTCCAGCGCGATGTAGCGGGTCTCGCTGCCGGGGTCGACGTAGTAAAATTCGCTCTGCGCGTCGGGGAAGAGCTCCAGGCCGAACTCCGCGAGCCTGTCCGGGTAGATGTTGACGACCTTCATCCCCTTATGCTCAAAGATGTGACCAATGGCCGTCTGCATGAAGGGACCTCTTTGATGCCGCCTGTCCGGCTCGGCTATCCGTATCATTTTGGGGAGGAAGCCTGGCTCGTCCAGATCAGCGCGGAAAACAGGGCGGAGCGCCTTCAGATCGGCGTCGATCCGCATCTGGTCCAGCCCGCTCAAAACGCTGCCGGCGGCGCCGGCCACGGCGTCTCTGGCGGTCAGCGCGGCCGTTTTTCCCGTGTCGAGCACGGCGCGGGCGGCGTCTCCGACCTTCGGTCTGTTTTCCATCATGAACACCTCTTCCGTTTATAACGTACAGCCTACTTTGTGACGGTGACGGTCAGCGTGTCGCCGTCGCGCAGGGCGAGGGGCGTATCGAACGTGAAGGTCAGGTCGGTATGGTTGCTCCCCTGGCTCCAGCAGGGGTTGCCGGCGATATATTCGCCGTTGAGCTGTACGCGGAAATACTTCCGCATCTCCGCAAGCTGCTTTTCCGTCGCGCGGGCGTCGCCGGTCCCGCGCACGACGTTGGGGAGATCGAGCGCGCGCAGGGCGAGGATGGCCTGCGAATAGACGCTCTCCGTCTCGAACATCGAGGCGTAGGTGGCGACGGTGACCTCGCGGCTGTTCATTTCGACCCGCACGCCGTCGCCGGGGTAATAAGCCCATATAAGCGAGACGTCCGCGCCGCGGCGCTCCACCGCGAGGTCGAGCGTGCTGCCGAAATAGTCCCCGGCCTGCGGGACGGCGGAAAGGCTCCAGTCGGTGAAGCCCTCCGCAAGAGGCTGCATGGAGAGCATTTTGCCGTATTCCAGATCGACCGTGCAGAGCGTGTCGCCCCAGGCGTTGATCGCGTTATCCTTCTCCGCGTACTCCTGTACGGGCGTGACGAACGTCAGGCGGGTGCCGGGGTCGTTTATCTCGATCCGGCTCGGCTGGCAGTAATAGGACGCGCCGAAGCCGTAAGACGGCAGCAGGTCGACGATGTTCAGGGACGTGCCGTCCTTGCGGTAATACGTCATGCCCGTGCTCGTGCCGTGCGGCGTGCCGGTGCAGCGGGAGACATAGAGCGTGCCGGTCGCGGCGGGATAGAGGTCATAGCCGCTGCCGCTGCCGGCGGTGTTTTTCCAGCTTTCGAGGTTTTCGATCTGCGGCCGCAGGGCGAGGAGCACCGGGTCGCCGAGGGTCAGCTCGATGACGCGCGCCTTTTCGTTCCAGACGACGGCCCCGAAGGGGGCGAGGTCGTCCATCATGACGAGCGTTTCGCCGTCGATGTTCTTCCCGTCGACGCGCCGGCCGGCGACGAAGGTAACGATGTTGGTGGAGTAGATGGTCTGCGCGCGCGAGCCCACGGGGTACTTATTCGGCTGCGGCGTGTAAGAGGGCCACGGGTCGGGGGTCACAAGCTCGCCGTTCCGGACAGCGCGCCGTATATCCAGCGTCCGCGCGTCGGCGTCCCAATAGACGGTAAAGCCGTAGGCGCGCAGATCCTCCGCGACGACGGCGGTATAGCCGTCTATATTGTACGAGCGCAGCGGGTGGCCGTTTATCTTCGCCACGATGTCGGTGTGTTTTGCCCAGCCGATGGCGCCGGCCGACGCAGCCGTTGCGCAGAGCGCCAGCAAAAGCGCCGATACGAGGCACAGGGCCGCAAAGCGTTTGCGTTTCATGGAAAACACCTCCTTGTCAGCAGTATAGTATATACGTCTGGCCCTGTCAACGGAAGAGCCCGTCACTTTTTCAGCAGCTCAATGGCCTGCTTGCCGCTTATGTGCTCGGGGGTGAGAGCGATGACGGCGAGGGCGTCCCACTCGCGCTCGACCTCCTGCTCCCGGCGCTCGAGGGACAGGCAGGAGGAATATTTTTCCGCGAGCTTCAGGGCGCTTTGCCGCTTTTCCGTATCGTCCGTGACGAGGCGCGCGCGGCCGAAAACGATCGCGCTGCGAAAGAGCGTCGTGAGCTTTTCCGCCCAGACGTCGCTTTTTTCCACGACGCAGAAGGACGCCTTGTCGCTTGCCGCTATCGCGTCGAGCTTGTGGCCCGTCCTCGCGCAGTGGATGTATATTTTTCCGTCCGCGTAGACGTAGTTGAGCGGGACGGCGTAGGGGTAGCCGCCGTCGCCCGCGACGGCCAGCACGCCGTAAGAGCCGTTTTGCAGGATGGAGCGCGTCTCTTCCTCGGAAAGCGCCTGCCGGAAGCGGCGCATGGGTCTGAACATGGTCATGCCTCCCTGGTTTTGAGCGCCGCGTCGTACAGCGCTTTTTTGGAAAAGCCCGTCTCCTCGGAGGCGCGCTTCGCCGCGTCCTTTAAGGAAAGCCCCGCGTCCCGGTAGCGCCCGACGGCGGCGAGCGCTTCGGAAAGCCCGACGGCGGGACCGTCCGTTTTTTTTGCGCCCTCGACGATCAGCACGAATTCGCCGCGCGGCGTGTTTTCCTCGTAATGCGCGAGCGCGTCGGCGAGCGTCGTGCGCATGATTTCCTCATGTATTTTCGTCAGCTCGCGGCAGAGGGCGATTTTCCTGTCTCCGAGCGCGTCGTAAAGATCGCGCAGCGTCCGCGCGAGCTTGTGCGGCGCCTCCAGAAAGATCATCGTGCGTCTTTCGTCGGAGAGCTCTGCAAGGTGCTCGCGCCGCGTCTTCGCCGTGGTCGAGAGGAAGCCCTCGAACGTGAACCGTCCGCTCGGCAGGCCCGATACGGCCAGCGCGCACACGGCGGCGCACGGCCCGGGGACGACCGTAACCGGCACGTCCGCCTCCGCGCAGAGGGCGACGAGGTCCTCGCCCGGGTCGGATATCGCCGGCATGCCGGCGTCGGTGACGAGGGCGCAGCTCTCGCCCGAGAGGAGGCGGGCGAGTATCTTTTCGCCGCTCACGGCGCGGTTGTGCTCGTAATAGCTCACCAGCGGCTTTTTTATGCCGAGGTGGTTTAAGAGCTTTAAGGTGACGCGCGTGTCCTCCGCCGCGATGAAGTCGACGGACGCGAGCGTTTCCGATACGCGCGGGGAAATGTCGCCGAGATGGCCGATCGGCGTCCCGACGAGGTACAAGGTTCCGTTCACAGTATTCCCTCCGTTTCCCGCGCCCGGCCCTGAAGGACGAGCGGCGGTTCGATCTGAAGGCCGGGCTTCCCCCCGCGGCGCGCCTCGACGAGAAAGAGGCTGGGCGAAGCTCCCGCGCGGGCCTCCACAAAGCGCAGGCGCTTCGGCTCCAGCCCCGCGGCCGTCAGCGCGCAGAGCGCCTCCGAGAGCCGCTCCGGCTTGTGCACCATGCAGAAGCTGCCGCCCCAGCGCGTTAAGTACGATGCCGCGGCGCAGACGTCGAAAAGCGTGCACGTCTCCTCGCCCCGCGCGAGCGCGCGGGCCGCCGAGGGGGCTTTTTTGCCGCTGCCCTCCTTATAATAAGGGGGATTGGCCGCCGTGAGGTCGAAGGACCCGGCCATTTCCGGCGGCCGGTACGTCCGCAGGTCGGCGGCGGCGACGGAAAAACGGCTCTCAAGGCCGTTTTCCAGCGCATTTTTTTTCGCCGTTTCGGCGGCCTCCGCGTCGAGCTCAATGCCGAGGGCGGTCTTTCTCCCGTCGGAGAGCAGCAGCAGGATAGCGACGACGCCCGAGCCGCAGCCGAGGTCGCAGACGCGCCTGGACGGCGGCTTTTTCGCAAAATCCGCCAGGAGGACGGCGTCCGTGCCGATGGGGTAGGCGCCCTTTTTCAAAAAACGCGGCCCGCCGGGCGCGAATTCGTCAAACAGATCGTTCATAGCTGACCTCATAAAGGATAAAGGGAAAGGGCGATATGAAGCTCATATCGCCCTTTTCGCAATAACGTTTTTCCTTATTCCGCCGTGATAGCGCCGACAGGGCAGGCATCCTCGCACGCGCCGCAGTCGATGCAGGCGTCCACGTCCACTTCGTAGTGCGCGGCTCCCTCGGCGATAGCGGAAACAGGGCAGGTCCCGGCGCACGCGCCGCAGGAGAGGCATTCGTCAGAAATCTTATGGGCCATTGGGGTTGTACCTCCATTTTAAGAATATAAGAGCATTGTAACACGCTTTTGAAAAAAATCAAGCGGCAAAAAAGGCTCCGCCGACAAAGTTTGAAAAAATCCGAAAAAATGCGTATGCGTGAGAAAAAAGAAGCATGAGAGAGATAAACGGATATTCAGCGCCCGCCATTGGTCAGAAAAGGTCAAATACAGCCTTGAAAAATCAGCGGTGAAGGGCTATTATAAGCACGTAAGGTCAAAGAAAGTCAAAGTCAAAAAGACAGAGAAAGTCAGAAAGAAGGTGGTTTGCGTGGGAATGAGCGACATGATAGCCGGCTTCATTAAAGAGGCCCTCGAGGAGGACGGCACCGCCGAGCTTCAGCGCTCTGAGCTGGCAAGCCGCTTCGGGTGTGTTCCGAGCCAGATCAATTACGTCATATCGACGCGCTTCTCCCCCGAGCGGGGCTACGTCGTCGAGAGCCGGCGCGGAGGCGGAGGCTATATCCGCATCCGGCGCGTGAGCGCGGACCCCAAGCTGCTCGTCATGCACACCGTCAACGCCGTCGGCGAGTCGGTGGACCTGCGGTCCGCCGCGGCGCTGATGTCCAATCTGGTGAGCTCCGGCATCATCACCGAGTCGGCGGCCAAGACGATGCTGGCCGGTATCGGCGACCGGGCGCTCGTTTCCGCCCCGCCGGAGTACCGCGACGGCCTGCGGGCGGGCATACTGAAACAGATGCTGATCCACATCATGTAGGATGCAGAAACAGGAAAGTTCGTTTGGATGTTTGGATGAAAGGAGAATGTCATCATGAAGTGCGAAAAATGCGGAAAAGCTGAGGCTACCTGCCACTACAGCGCCAATATAAACGGAAAGCTCACCGAGAGCCATCTCTGCCCCGAGTGCGCCTCGCAGGCCGAGTGGGGACGCGGATTTTTCGAGGAGAGCGACAGGATGTTCCGGGATATGTTCGGCGGCTTCGACGATTTCTTCGGCGGTATGCGCCGGATGATACCATCCTTCGGCTTCGACCGGTTCTTCGGGATGCCGTCCCTCATGCCGTCTCGCGGCGCGCTGGGCCTGCGCGAGAGACCGGCGCAGACGGAGACGCAGGCACAGGCGGCCGCCCCCGTATCGGAGGCCCCGCAGCCGGCGGAGACCGAGGCCGATCCGGAGCTCTCGAAGCGCCGTGAGATCAACGAGCTGCGCGAGCAGATGAAGGCCGCCGCCGAGGCGGAGGAGTTCGAGAAGGCCGCGGAGATACGCGACAGGCTCCGCGAGCTCGAGAAATGATACGCCTGACGAAGGAAACGACAGTTCGGTATTATGGACGGGAGCGATTCCGTCCATAATACTTACAGGAAGGGAGTGTTGCACTATGCGATTTGAAGACAGATTTACCGCCGGCGCGAAGGAGGCGCTGCAGAGCGCCCAGGAGACGGCCGCCGCCCTGGGGCACGGCTACGTCGGCACAGAACATATACTGTACGGCATCGCGCAGGAGGGCTCCGGGCTCGGCGCCCGGGTGCTGCGCGGCGCGGGGCTCGACGACGAGCTCATCATGAGCGTCATCGAGCGGAACATCGGCCGCGGCGAGCCGGGCGCGCCGGTCCAAGGCCTCACGCCGAGGGCCAAGCGCGTCATCGAGCTGGCCGTCGCCGAGGCGAACAGATTGGGGCACGGCTTCGTCGGTACGGAGCACCTGCTTATGGGCATCCTGCGCGAGTATGACAGCGCGGGCGCGCGCGTCATCGTTTCGGCGGGCGTCGACCTCAACCGCCTGTACACCGACGTGATGAACGCCTTCCGCGCCGGCGAGGCCGCCACCGCGTCCGCCGGGGCGGGCAAGGCCGGCAAAAGAGGCCACGCCCACGAGGAGACAAAGACGCTCGATCAGTTCTCGCGCGACCTGACCGAGGCGGCGAGAAAGGGGGAGCTGGACCCCGTCATCGGCCGCGATAAGGAGGTGCGGCGCGTCATCCAGATCCTGTCCCGCCGCACGAAGAACAACCCCGTGCTCATCGGAGAGCCGGGCGTCGGCAAGACGGCCGTCGCCGAGGGGCTGGCGCAGCGCATCAACTCCAACGACGTGCCCGAGACGCTGCGCGGCAAGCGCGTGCTTTCCCTCGACCTCACCGGCATGATCGCCGGTACGAAGTACCGCGGCGATTTTGAGGAGAGGATCAAGGCGGCCATCGACGAGGCCAAGAAGGCGAAGGACGTCGTCCTCTTCATCGACGAGCTGCACACCATCATCGGAGCCGGCGCCGCCGAGGGCGCGACCGACGCCGCGAACATCATAAAGCCCGCGCTGGGGCGCGGCGAAATCCAGGTCATCGGCGCCACCACCATCAACGAATACCGCAAGCACATCGAAAAGGACGCCGCGCTCGAGAGGCGCTTCCAGCCCGTCATGGTCGACGAGCCGACGAAGGAGGAGTCCGTCCTCATCCTCAAGGGCCTGCGCGACAAGTACGAGGCGCATCACAAGCTGAAGATCTCCGACGCGGCGATCGACGCGGCTGTGAACCTCTCGTACCGCTATATAAACGACCGTTACCTCCCCGACAAGGCGATCGACCTCATGGACGAGGCCGCCTCCCGCGTCAGGATGGAGGGGCTGCGCCTGCCTCCCTCCCTCAAGGCGATGGAGAGCGAGGTCGCCGCGCTGCACGCCGAGAAGGAGGCCGCCGTCAAGGCGCAGGACTTTGAAAAGGCGGCGAAGGTGCGCGACGAGGAGACGCAGAAGCAGAAGGCCCTCTCCGAGGCGCGAAACGCCTGGGAGAACAGCATGTCGTCCGACACGCGCACCGTTGAGGAGGAGGACGTGGCCAACGTCGTCTCCGAGTGGACGGGCGTGCCGGTCACGAACCTCACCGAGGACGAGAGCCAGCGGCTTTTACGCATGGAGGAGGTCCTCCATAAGCGCGTCGTCGGGCAGGACGAGGCGGTCGCCGCCGTCTCGAAGGCCATCCGCCGCGGCAGGGTCGGCCTCAAGGACCCGAAGCGGCCCATCGGCTCCTTCCTGTTCCTCGGTCCCACCGGCGTCGGCAAGACCGAGCTCTGCAAGGCGCTGGCCGAGGCGCTCTTCGGCGACGAGAACGCCATGATCCGCATCGACATGTCCGAGTACCTCGAAAAGCACACCGTCTCGAAGCTCATCGGCTCGCCTCCGGGCTACGTGGGCTACGAGGAGGGCGGTCAGCTCACCGAGAAGGTGAGGAGCAAGCCGTACTCCGTCATCCTCTTCGACGAGATCGAAAAGGCGCACGAGGACGTCTGGAGCATCCTCCTGCAGATCATGGACGACGGCCGCCTGACCGATGGCCAGGGCCGCCGGGTGGACTTCAAGAACACCGTCGTCATCATGACCTCCAACGTCGGCGCGAAGAACATCACCGACAAGCAGAAGAAGCTCGGCTTCTCCGCCGAGGAGACCGACGGCAAGGTCATGAATTATGACGATATCCGCGAGGCCGTCATGGGCGACCTCAAGCGGACATTCAAGCCGGAATTTCTCAACCGCGTCGACGATATCATCGTCTTCCACCAGCTCACGGACGAGAACATCCGCGAGATCGCTGGCAAGATGATCGACGTCGTTCGGAAGCGCGTCGAGGGGCTGGGCATCGACCTCACCTGCACCGACGAGGCGCTCGACGCCATCGCCAAAAAGGGCTTCGACCCCGTGTACGGCGCGAGACCGCTCCGCCGCGAGATACAGAATTCCGTTGAGGACAAGATCGCCGAGCTCATGCTCGACGGCAAGCTGCCGCAGGGCGGCACAGCCTATATCACGGCTCAGGAAGGGGCGGTCACCGTTACGGCGGAGGCCCCCGAAAAGAAAGAGGACGACGCAGCGTCCGCCTGAGCCGATCTATAGCTTGGTAAAGACAAAACCCTTCCTTTTTCCCGCTCCCGCCGGTTTATCCGGCGGGAGTCACGTTTCCGGCGGCACATTTTCACCGGAAAATTAACAATATATGAATTCTTCGCGGGCGGTCTTGACATTCCCTGACATTGGTGCTACAGTAGCTTTAGCACTCGAAGGGTTTGAGTGCTAACAACTTTTCAGGGAAGCCGGGACACGTTACGGAGGCAAGGGAAATGGAGCTCAGCGAGCGCAAAAAGAAGATCCTCCGCACCGTGGTGGAGGATTATATAGAGACGGCGGAGCCGGTCGGCTCCAAGGCCGTCGCCGGGGAGATGGACGTGTCGTCCGCCACCGTGCGCAACGAAATGGCCGAGCTCGAAAGCCTCGGCTATCTCGAGCAGCCGCACACCTCTGCGGGGCGCGTCCCGTCGCCGCTGGGCTACCGGCTCTACGTGAACGAGCTGATGGAGAGGCACCGCCTCTCCCTGCAGGAGACGGAGGAAATAAACCGCACCCTCCGGACCCGCCTTTCACAGCTCGACAAGGTGCTGGCGGACGCGGGGCAGCTCGCCTCGCAGCTCACGGACTACCCGGCGTATTCGATGTACGCCGCCGCCACGCAGACGACGATCGTCCGCTTCGACCTCATTTACGTGGACGCGAATACGTTCATCATCGTGGCGATGCTCTCGAACAACACGGTGAAGAACAAGCTGGTGAGGCTCCCGGCCTCCGTCCGGCAGGAGGAGCTTATAAAGCTCGCCACCGTGTTCAACGCGTCCTTCACCCATATCACGGAAGAAAACATCACCGCCTCGCTCATCTCCTCGACGGAGCGCGCGCTCGGCGACACGCTGGGCCTCGTGGCCGTCACGGCCGGCTTCGCCATCGAGACGCTGACCGACGTCAAGAAGAGCCAGGCGTTCGTGACCGGCGCGTCGCACCTGCTGCTGCATCCCGAGTACCGGGACGTCGGCAAGGCGCAGCGCCTGATGGACTACCTCTCCGACGGGCGGGAGCTTTTAAAGCTGCCCGTGCCGGAGACGAGCGACGTGAAGATCACGATCGGCCCGGAAAACCTGCGCGAGGAGCTGCGGGATTCCAGCGTCGTCGTCGCCAAATACGATGCGGGCGACGATATGCAGGGCCTGATCGGCGTGGTCGGACCGACGAGGATGGATTATTCCCGGGTCGCGGCCAAGCTCTCGTACATCGCCGGGGGCCTGAGCCGGCTCATTTCCGGCGGAGACGTTTCGCCGCCGCGGCTTTCCGGCGCGGGACAACATGAAGAGAAGGAGACTGATGATGGCTAAAAATAAGCAGAGCGAAGCGGCCGAGGATAAGAAGATCGAAGCCGCCGCGGAGGAGAAGGCCGCGGAGGAGACCGCCGAAACGGTCGCGGCCGAGGCCGAGGTCGAGGAGGCGCCGCAGGAAAAGACGGTGCCGGAGTCGCTGCTCGCGGCGGAGAAGGACAAATACCTGCGCCTTGCCGCCGAGTTTGACAATTTTAAAAAGCGCAGTCAGAAGGAGAGGGAGTCCCTCTATCAGGACGTCCGCTCCGACACGATCCTCAAGCTCCTGCCCGTCTACGACAATTTAGAGCGGGCGCTCCGCCAGGAGACGGCCGACGAGGCGTATAAAAAAGGCGTGGAGCTCACGATGTCCCAGCTCGAGAGCATCTTCGAGGGCATGGGCGTGAAGCCCATCGAGACGGTGGGCAAGACCTTCGACCCGGGGCTGCACGACGCGGTCATGCATATCGAGGACGAGAACGCCGGCGAGGGCGAGATCGTCGAGGAGTTCCAGAAGGGCTTCACATTAGGCGACAAGGTCATCCGCTTCTCGATGGTAAAAGTAGCAAACTGACGTTTCAAACGAGACCCGCTGCGCTGGGCTCTCGTTTGAGCAGGGCTGCAGCCCGCCGCGCACACTCCCTTACGGTCGCACACTTGCGGGCCGAGCGGTATTTTTTCCGTGATACATGCTCCCGGAAAAAATGATAAAATTTTTTCGCTCCTGCGGGAGCGAACTCTACGAGGTTTTTTCGCCGAAAGGCACTGATAATTATTACTAATAATCTATAATACAGGAGGATAAACATCATGGGAAAGATCATCGGTATAGATCTCGGTACCACCAATTCCTGCGTCGCCGTCATCGAGGGCGGCGAGCCCGTCGTCATCGCCAACGCCGAGGGCGCGAGGACGACTCCGTCCGTCGTCGCCTTTTCGAAGGACGGCGAGCGTATGGTCGGCCAGGTCGCCAAGCGCCAGGCCGTCACGAACCCCGACAACACCATTTCGTCCATCAAGCGCGAGATGGGCTCCGATTATAAAGTGACGATCAACGGCAAGAACTACACGCCGCAGGAGATATCCGCCATGATACTCCAGAAGCTCAAGGGCGACGCCGAGAGCTACCTCGGCGGCAAGGTCACGGAGGCCGTCATCACCGTCCCCGCGTACTTCACCGACTCCCAGCGTCAGGCCACGAAGGACGCCGGCAAGATCGCCGGCCTCGACGTCAAGCGCATCATCAACGAGCCGACGGCGGCCGCGCTGGCCTACGGCCTCGATAAGGAATCCGATCAGAAGATCATGGTCTACGACCTCGGCGGCGGCACGTTCGACGTGTCCGTCCTCGAGATCGGCGACGGCGTCATCGAGGTCCTCGCGACCGCCGGCAACAACCGCCTCGGCGGCGACGACTTCGACGAGTGCATCATGCAGTATCTCGTGACCGAGTTCAAGAAGGAGACGGGCGTGGACCTCTCCACCGACCGCGTCGCCATGCAGCGTCTGCGCGAGGCCGCCGAGAAGGCGAAGATCGAGCTCTCCGGCGTCACCAGCACGAACGTCAACCTGCCGTATATCACGGCGGACGCCACCGGCCCGAAGCATCTGGACATGACGCTCTCCCGCGCGAAGTTCAACGAGCTGACCGCCCACCTCGTCGAGAAGACGATGGGCCCGGTGAACCAGGCGCTCACCGACGCCGGCCTTTCCCCCACGCAGCTCTCCAAGGTCCTGCTCGTCGGCGGCTCCACCCGCATCCCGGCCGTACAGGAGGCCGTCAAGAAGATCACCGGCAAGGAGCCCTTCAAGGGCATCAACCCCGATGAGTGCGTCGCCGTCGGCGCGGCCATCCAGGGCGGCGTCCTCGGCGGAGACGTCGAGGGCATCCTCCTGCTGGACGTCACGCCGCTGTCCCTCGGCATCGAGACGCTGGGCGGCGTCTGCACGCGCCTTATAGAGCGCAACACCACCATCCCGACGAAGAAGAGCCAGATATTCTCCACCGCCGCGGACAATCAGACGAGCGTCGAGGTCAACGTCCTCCAGGGCGAGCGCGAGATGGCGCAGTACAACAAGTCCCTCGGACGCTTCCATCTCGACGGCATCGCGCCCGCGCGCCGCGGCGTCCCGCAGATCGAGGTCACGTTCGACATCGACGCCAACGGCATCGTGAACGTCTCCGCGAAGGACCTCGGCACCGGCCGCGAGCAGCACATCACCGTCACCTCGTCCTCCAACCTCTCCAAGGAGGATATCGACAAGGCCGTCAGGGAGGCCGAGCAGTACGCGGCCGAGGACGCCAAGAGGAAGGAAGAGGTCGACACCCGCAATCAGGCCGACCAGATGGTGTATCAGACGGAGAAGACGCTCTCCGAGATGGGCGACAAGCTCGACGCCGCCGACAAGTCCTCCATCGAGGCGGAGGTCCAGAAGGTGAAGGAGGCCCTCAAGGGCACCGACACCGCCGCCATCAAGGCCGCGACCGAGAGCCTCACGCAGGCGTTCTACAAGGTCTCCGAGAAGCTCTACGCGCAGGCAGGCCCGCAGGGCGGCCCGAACCCCGGCGCGGGCTTCAATCCCGGCGCGGGCTTCGGCGGCCAGCAGCCCGGCGGCGATCAGGGCGGAAACCCCGGCGGCGGCGACTACTACGACGCGGACTATAAGGTCGTCGACGACGACAACAACAATCAGTAACGCTCGCAGGGGCTGTTGCAAAATGCCTTTATCGGTCATGGAAGGCGGAAGGACGTTCCTCGTAGGGGCGCATCCCCTGATGCGTCCGAAAGCGTTTTCCGGAGCGATGAGGGCATCGCTCCCTGCGGCTCGGAAGGACAGGATGATAGGCTTTTTGCAACGTGCCCGCGGCGTGACCCGCGGAGATTTTTCGCAGGGCTGGAGACGTGAATATGGCAGATAAAAGAGATTATTACGAGGTGCTCGGCCTGAATAAAGGCGCCTCGGAGGACGAAATAAAGAAGGCTTACCGCCGCATGGCGAAGCAGTACCACCCCGACCTCCACCCCGGCGACAAGGACGCCGAGGCGAAGTTCAAGGAGGTCAACGAGGCGTACGACGTGCTCTCCGACGCGGATAAAAAAGCGCGGTACGACCAGTACGGCCACGCCGGCGTCGATCCGAATTTCGGCGCGGGCGGCTTCGGCGGCGGCTTCGGGGATATGGACTTCGACCTCGGCGATATCTTCGGGTCGTTCTTCGGCGGCGGCTTCGGCGGCGGCGCGAGAAACAGGAACGCCCCCCGCCGCGGCGAGAACATACGCGTCGGCGTCACCGTCACCTTCGAGGAGGCGGCCTTCGGCTGCGACAAGACGATCACCGTCTCGCGCGTGGAGCAGTGCTCCGACTGCTCCGGCAGCGGCTGCGCCCCCGGTACGACGGCGGAGACCTGCCAAAACTGCGGCGGCAGCGGCACGGTGCGGCAGCAGCAGCGCACGCCCTTCGGCGTCATGCAGACGCAGAGCGACTGCCCCCGGTGCGGCGGCAGCGGCAAGATCATCCATCAGCCATGCAAGACGTGCCGCGGCGCGGGCTACGCGCGCAAGCAGAAGAAGGTGTCCGTCAAGATACCGGCCGGCATCGACGACGGGCAGACCATCTCCCTGCGCGGCCAGGGGAGCGTCGGCCTGAACGGCGGCCCCAACGGAGAGCTTCTCATCACGGTGAACGTCAAGCCGCACGCGTTCTTCGAGCGCGAGGGGTCGAGCGTCCTCTGCGGCGTGGACGTGAGCGTCACGCAGGCCATATTGGGCTGCGAGCTCGAGGTGCCCACGCTCGACGGCAAGGTCAAATACGACGTGCCCGCCGGCACGCAGTCCGGGACGGTGTTCCGCCTGCGCGGGAAGGGCATCCCGTCGCTGCGCGGCGCGGGCCGCGGCGACCAGTACGTCACGGTGAACGTCGTCATCCCGAAAAACCTGACGGCGGAGCAGAAGGAACTCGTCCGCAAGCTCGACGAGTCGCTGACCGGCAAGCCGGCCCCGGCGGAAAAGCCGAAGCCCTTCGGCCGAAAAAAGAAAAAATAAAACGCAAGACCGTTTCGGCGCGAAAAAACGCCGAAACGGTCTTTTTTTGTTTTTTCGGCGGCTCACGGCCGGAAGGACTCGCGGATGAACAAATGAGGTTCAAGAAAATCATGGGCGTCGAGCGCGCTTTTTTTCTGGAGCGCGGCGACGATCAGGTCTATCATATGCGACGTGATCTCGCCCGTGGGCATGGACACGGCCGTGAGGGAGGGGACGGCGAATTCGGCAAACTGCGGGTCCATGAGCCCGACGGCTATTATCCCGATATCCTCCGGTATCCCTACGTGCAGCCGGTTGCAGCAGGAGACGGCGCCGAGCGCGATGATATCCGAATTGCAAAACAGCGCGCCCGGCCTTTTGAGCAGAGCGAGATACCGCTCCATGCCGGCGCAGCCGCCTTTTATGCTGTTTTCCGTTTTGATGATATGCTCCTCTTTTACGGATATCCCGCGTTCGCGGCAGGCCTCCAGAAAATACCTGACCCGCCTGTCGGACGCATAATAGCTTTGCGCGGAGGTCAGGACCCCGACCTGGCGATGCCCCTTTTCCGCAAAGAGACGCGCGGCAGTCCCGACCATTTTTTTGATATCGACGGCCACATAGGGATATTTTTTTGACACGCGGTTCAGGAAAATGATCGGCACGCCGATCTTCATGCTGTCGACGTAGTCGATATCGTGCTGCGTCGCGCAGCCGATGATGGCGGCGTGGTACTCGTTGCGGATAAGTCTGTCGATGATCTTTTCTATATGCCCGTTTTCATACGTCTGCACAATAAATTCGCAGTCGAAATCAAGGTCGTTCAGCCGGCGGAGCAGTCCGTTTACGATGATCGACATGATGTTGATCAAATAATCCATCGGCCAGAAGAAGGCGATCGTCGGCTTGTTCGATTCATGGCTCCGCAGTCTGCGCGCGCTGATGTTCGGGCGGTATCGCAGGTCGTTCATCGCCCTTTCGATGCGGCGGCAGGTCTCTTCCGGTATCTTGCGTTCCCCGGCCTTGCCGTTTATCACAATCGATACGGTGGTCGGAGACACCTCCGCCAGCCTTGCCACGTCTTTTATAGTTGCCATTTTGCTTCGTTCCTTTTTTTTCAGTTAACGATTTACTGAATCTTTTCATTAAGAATTATACAGGGAAATCGTGTGTTTTTCAACCTCTTTTTCCCTCCTTCCCATAATAAAGGCCTCCCCCATGGATGACAAGATGATAAAGTATAATAGTTTTTTCAGTAAAAAAGTGTTGACAAAAAGGCAAAAATAAATTATGCTTAATATAACGAGTTAGTAAAACGTTTTACTTAACGACTCCCGTGAAAAAGGCCCGGAAACGACGGCAGGGAACGGACAGCTTCCAACCATCATGTGAAAAGCAGGAGGGAAAACCATGCAAAACGGACTTCTCGCAGGCATACGTGTTCTGGACTTCACGCAGTTTTTGGCCGGCCCATACTGCGGGCAGTATTTGGCCGACCTGGGTGCCGAAGTGATAAAAATCGAAAACCTCAAGGCGAACGGCGACTTCAACCGCATCACGCCGCCGTTCAAGGGAGATGTGAGCGCGTACTTTTGCACCATAAACCGGAACAAGAAGAGCTTTTCTCTGGACCTGAAATGCGACGAGGGGAAAAGGATCTTTGCGGAGCTGGTAAGATCGGCGGACGTTCTTCTGGAAAACAACCGCCCGGGCGTCATGGACCGGCTCGGCTTCGGCTATGCGGACTGCCGCGCGCTCAACGAAAAGCTGATCTACGCCTCTGTGTCCGGCTTCGGCCAGTACGGCCCGTATGCGCCGCTGCCGGGCTACGACCTTATCGCGCAGGCCATCAGCGGGTCCATGTCGATAACCGGCTGGCCGGGCGACCCGCCGACGCGCTGCGGCATACCGCTCGGCGATGTCCTCGCGGGGCTCAACGCGGCCATCGGCATCATCGCGTCGCTTTATAAGCGGGTGGAAACGGGCAAGGGGCAGCAGATCGACGTCTCGCTTCTGGACAGCATGATATCCGGCGAACAGTCGATGCTTCCGCAGTACACGTACGGCGGCAGGCTGCCCGAAAAAACGGGCAACCGCTATCTCGCGGCCGCGCCTTACGATTCTTTTCTGGCCAGGGACACGTATTTCGTGCTGGCCTGCGGCACCGACCGGCATTTCGCCATACTGACGGATATCCTGGGCAGGCCGGATATGGCCGAAGACCCCCGCTTTAATCCGATGGACAACCGCCGGGCGAACGAACACCTCATAAAGGATATCATACAGGACTGGGCCGGCGACAAAACGGCGCGCGAAGCGGTGGAGATACTCCAGAGGGCGGGCCTTCCGGCCGGACTGGTGTACACCTTCCAGGACGTGGTCGAGGACCCGCATGTAAAGGCCCGTGAAATGCAGGTAACGGTGCGTCACCCGCGCGTGGGCGAGATGCTCATAACCGGCAATCCGATCAAGATGTCGGAGCATCCGGTCCGGTACCTGAAAGCGTCTCCCGATCTCGGCGAGGACAACGACGAGATCATGAGGGGGCTCGGCTTTTCCGACGAGCAGACGGCCGCCTGCCGCGCAAAAGGCGTGATAGGCTGATAAGCGGGGTGTGACATGAGCCTTCCCGACAAAATCTCCATCATAGAAGTGGCCCCGCGCGACGGCTGGCAGAATTTCAGGACCTTCATCCCGACAGGGGAAAAAATCAGACTTATCAAAAAAATGATAGACAACGGCGCGAGGAGCGTCGAGGTGACGTCGTATGTCAATCCGAAGTGGGTGCCCCAGCTCGCGGACGCCGACGAGGTGACAGGGGAAGCGCTGGCCTATGCCGAAGGGCGCGGCGTTACCGTATCGGCGCTGACGCTCAACGGCAAAGGCGTCGCCAGGGCGCGCGGCCTCGGCATGAAAAACGTCGGTTTTGTGATATCGGCCAGCGAGGAACACAACAGGCGCAACGCCAACAAAACCACCGAGGCCGTGCTCGCCGATTTTGAAGCGATGGCCTCGGAGAGCCGGGACATGGATATAACGTTGGGCGTCGCCTGCGCTTTCGGCAGCCCGTTCGGCGAGGAGATCGGCGCGGAGGACATTTTCCGCATCTGTGAAACAGCTGCGAAATACGGCATAAGCAAGGTCGGACTCGCGGATTCCGCCGGCGTATCGACGCCGGCGCATACGAGGGATATCCTGCGCGCGGTGCTCCCGCAGCTCGGCGCGGACAACGTCTCCGTGCATTTCCACGACACGCGCGGCATGGGCCTGGCCAACGCATACGTTGCCATGGAGGAGGGCGTCCGCCGGTTTGAGACGGCGCTGGGCGCTATGGGCGGGTGCCCGTATATACCCGGCGCGAAAGGCAATATAGCCACGGAGGACGTTTTATGGATGGCGGCGCAGATGGGCATCGAAACGGAACCGGCGTTCGAGCAAACGGTGGAGCTTTCTTTGGAGATGACCGCCGCGATAGGCGCTCCGATAACCAGCAGCCAGGCGTCGCTGGCTTCCGCGCGCCGGAGCGGCGGATAACGGAAACGGCACAAAAGCCGGCATCAACACAGGAAAGGAGAATGAAAATGAAAAAGAACCGCTTTATCCTGAAAACGGCAGCTCTCCTCTTTGCGCTCGCCCTCCTTCTGACGGCGTGCGACAGGGGCGGCGGCGGACAGCAGGAGCCGCCTTCCACCGGCGCCCGGACCGGCGGCACGACCCCCTCGGCGGAGCCGGGCGGCGCTGAATTTGAAGCGATGACGCTTCAGCTCGGCCACGTACAGAATACCGAGCACCACTACCAGACGACCGCCCAGGCCATCGCGGATGAGATAAGCGCGGCGACCGGCGGAAAAGTCGTCATCCAGATCTATCCCGCGGAGCAGCTGGGCAGCGGGCGCGATCAGGTCGAGTCCGTGAAAACGAACACCCAGTCCATGGTCTTCACCCCGACGGCGTATCTGGCCGGGTACGACAATATATTCGACGTGCTCGAGATGCCGTACATTACCAAGACCTACGAGGAGGCCAAGGCGTTCGCCGATACCGAAGCGGCGGCGGAGTTTGAAAAAGCCGCCGAAGCGCAGGGCTTCGTTATCCTCGGCTGGGCCGCGAACGGGTTTCATAACGTGACGGGGAAAAAGCCCATCACGACGCCCGCCGACATGAACAATATCCGGATCCGTACCGGCGCGTCGCAGCTCGTAGCCGACATGTGGGCCTGCGTCAACGCGACCGCGACCACCATCTCGATGGGAGAAACGTACACCGCGCTTGACAACGGGACCGTCGAATGTCAGGCGAACCCGACCACGAATATCCTCGCCAATAAACTCTATGAGGTGCAGGATTACCTCATCATGACGCATCACGCCTTTGTTTTCCAGCCGGTCGTCATCAACAAGGGCCTGTTTGACGGCATGTCGCCGGAGCTTCAGCAGCTCATGCGAGACACGTTCGACAAATACTGCCGGGAGGACGTCGAGCTGGTAGCCGGCAACGAGGCCGCGGAGATCGAGCAGCTCAAGGAGTACGGCATGACCGTCATCGAACCCGATAACGCTGCTTTTGAGGAGGCGTTCATGCCCCTTTATGAACAGTATGCCTCCGCGCGCGGCGACAGATGGAGCGCGCTCGTCGATCTGATCCTGAAATAACGACACATAAACCAGAAGCTGCCGGCAGGGGTAGGGGCCCCTTCCGGCAGCGTGTTCAAACCGTGAACAGGGAGGCGATGGGATGACGATAAAAAAATATGACAGGGCCGTTAAAGCGGTCAACAGATTCAACAACATATTGCTTGTCATAGCGCTTACCGGCATGTTCATTATTCTGATGCTTCAGATCATCTCGAGGCTGACGCCGCTGTTCATTCTGCCGTGGGCGCAGGATATGATCATCTTCATGCTCATGACGAGCGTTTTTCTCGGAGCGGGGTCGGCCACGGACGTGGATAAGCACATAAGGCTTGAATTTTTCATACATTTTTTCAGAAAAAACACCGCGCGCATTTGCCTGATAATCGCCGATATCATCAGTATCCTTTTTCTGGGGGTCGTCTGCTATCAGGCCGCGGTGCTGGGCGCGCAGGCGCTCCGCACGACCATGGGCGCGTCCCCCGTACCGCTGGGCGTGTATTATTGGGTGGTGGGCTTCGGCAGCCTGGTGATGCTCCTTAACAGCATCAACCTGGTGATAAAGCGCGTCTGCCGCCAGCCTGTCGGGCAGGCGCCCGAGGCGGATGCGAAAGGAGGGGAGGATAAATGACAGGATTTCTGCTCCTCATCATGGCGCTGCTGCTGCTTATAGGCGTGCCTATCGGCATCGCGCTCGGGTCGGCGTCGCTGCTTGTCATCCTCCGGACGGAGGGGCTCAACTGGCTGATCGTGACGCAAAAGCTGCTCGGCGGCCTGAACCATTTTTCGATGCTGGCCATACCGTTTTTCATCCTGGCCGGCGAAGTTTTCTCGACCGGCGGCGTGTCGTCCCGCCTTTTGTATCTGGCCAATCGCCTCGTCGGGCGCTTTAACGGCGGCCTCTCGATGGTCGCAACGCTTGCGGCGGCCTTTTTCGGCGCGATATCGGGCTCGTCCTCCGCGACGACCGCGGCCATCGGCGGCCTCATGATCCCCTCCATGGAAAAAGCCGGATACGACCGGGATTATTCGGCGGCGGTCGTGGCGTCCTCCGGGCTCCTGGGCATCATCATCCCGCCGAGCGGCACGATGCTCATGTATGCCGTGATCGCGGACGTTTCGATCCTGGAGATGTTCACCGGCGGGATCATTCCGGGCCTTCTCATGGCGATCAGCCTTATGATCGTGGAATACTTCCGCGCGAAAAAGCGCGGTTACGGCAAGTCGGTCTTCGAGGTCGAGGAATTCAAGCACAAGAAAAAAGCCTCCGTCATTTTCGAGAGCTTCGCGGCGCTCCTGTCGCCGTTCATCATTCTCGGCGGCATCTATTCCGGCGTTTTCACCGCCACCGAGGCGGCCGGCGTCGCGGTGCTTTACGGCGTGCTCATAAGCTATTTCCTCTATAAGCAGCTCTCCTTCAAATCTCTGGTGAAAAGCTGCATATCGTCCGGCATCAGCGCCTCGATGATCATGTTCCTCATAGGCGCGGCGGCCGTTTTCGGGTGGGTCCTCACCGTCCAGCAGGTACCGGCGAGACTGGTGGAGATCATCCGGTCAGTCACCGACAGCCCGTATGTCGTGCTGCTCCTCATGAACCTGGTCCTTTTCATCGCCGGGGCGCTGCTCGACAACGTGGCGGCCATCACGCTGCTCACGCCGGTCATCGTGCCGCTGGTCAAATCGTACGGTATAGACCCGACCTTCTTCGGGCTTATTATGATCATCAACCTGGCTATCGGGCAGATAACGCCGCCTATCGGGATGAACTTGTTCGTCGCGGCGAATATCTCGGGTATCGGCGTCGAGCGCGTCGTTAAACACGCGCTGCCGTTTTTGCTGGTGCTCGTGATCGATCTGCTGATCTTTACGTACGTGCCGCAGCTCGTAACGTGGCTGCCCAGTATAGTAGGCTCCACGCCCCTCACACCGTATTAAACGGAATGAAACACGGGAAGACCGCCGCAAACGCGGCGGTCTTCCCGCTTTATGGGCAAAAACAAGTAAGGTTATTTCGCGCAGGCCTGGATGGCGTCCACGATCTCCTGGCCGCCGTCGATCTTCTCAAGGAACTTCGGCCAGACCGTCGAGACGCAGATCTCCTTCATCTCGCTCGTGTCAAGCTCGATGAGCTCCTGATCGCACTCCGTCACCAGCTTGTTCAGAGAATCCTGGTCGCGGCCGCGCATGTACTCGAAGTGCTCCTCGCACACCTCGTCAGCCGCCGCAAGGATGAGCGCCTGCGCGTCGGCGTCGAGCTTGGAGAACACAGCCTCGCTCGCGAACAGACCCACGTCGACGAAGATGTGATCCGTCTTCACGACGTAGCTCGTCTGCTCGTAGAGGTTGTTGCTGTACATGCCGTCGGCCGGGCGCTCGAGCGCGTTGACCGTGCCGTTCTGGAGGGACGTGTAGAGCTCCGCCGCCGGGACTATCGTGGTAGCCGCGCCGAGAGCCTGGAACGTCTCGATGTAGACGGAGATATCCGGGAGACGGATCTTCAGACCCTTCAGGTCGTCAACCCCGTTGATGGCCTTCTGGGAGTAAATCTGACGGAAGCCGTCAGCCGCCATGCCGAGGCAGCGCACGCCGTACTGGTCGAGCAGCTCCTGCTTCATGGCCGCGAAGGTGTCGCTGCCCCAGAACGCCTTGACGTTGTCCCAATCCTTGAAGATGAACGGGAAGCCGATAATGGCGCCCTTGCTGTAGCCGAGAACGGTGTCCATCATCGGCCAGTCGTTCGGGCTGAAGTCCATCGTGCCCTGCGTCAGAGCCTCGGCCAGTTCAGACTGGGAGCCGAGCTGGCTGTCCTGATACACGTCGATGACGATCTTGCCGTCGGACATCTCCTTGACCTTGTCCGAGAACTTCTGGGCAAACTCGCCGCCGCCCTGCTTGCCGCTGAAGTACGTGCCGATCTTCAGGTTGTACTCCCCGCCGGCGTAGCCGCCTTCGGCGGGAGCCGCGGGAGAAGCGTCCGGGGAGGGCGCGGGAGACGACGCCGGCGCGCCCGAAGAGGGCGACTCGTCCGGCGTCTGGTCGTTGCGCTGGCACGCGGCCAGGGAAAAAACGAAGACAAGCGCGAGGAGGATGCAAAGCGTTTTTTTCATTTTACTGCGTCCTTTCTGTGAGAATATCTCGTCCCCCGTCGCCGGGGGACGAGGATCGTCGGATTACCGTTATTTCAGCGAGTCGTACCTGTAGAGGAACGTGACCATCTGCGCGCGGTTGCAGATGAGGTCGGGGGCGAAGGACTTTTCCTCCACGCCCATGGTGATGCCCTTCTCGTAAGCCCAGACGACGGCGTCCGCATAGTACGCGTTCGCGGGGATATCGGTGAAGGGGGTCCTCCCCGTCGGCCTCGGGGAACCGGCGGCGCGCCAGAGGAACGTGACCATCTGCGCGCGGGAGCAGGGGGCGTTCGGGGCAAAGGTATCGGTCGTCATGCCGTTGGTGATGCCCTGTTCCACCGCCCAGAGGATGGCGGAGCTGATGTCGCCCGTGACGTCGCTGAACGGATTGCGCGCGGTCGCGGGGGCGGGAGAGCCGGCCAGCCTCCAGAGGAAGGTGGCGATCTGGTAGCGCGAGCAGTCCAGCGTGGGGCCGAACTCGGTCGCGGAGATGCCTTTGGTGATGTCGTTCCTGTAAGCCCAGACGAGGGGGGCGTAGTAGAAGCTGTTGGTATCGATGTCGGTGAACGGCGTCACGTTGGCCGGAGCCGGCGGTTCCCCGGCGCCGGGGTCGTCGCCGGGATCGTCGCCCGGGTCATCCTGGCCGGCGCTCTTCGTATGCGCGAAGAGCCAGTCGAGGTGCTCCTTCGTGAACGCCGCCTCGCACACGCCGATATGGTCGTAGCCGGGCATCACGTCGAAGGCGGCCTCGCCGCCCTGCGCGACGACGGCGTTGTACGATTCCTCCATCATGGGAGGCGACGTCACGCCGCTCGGGGCCAGATTGTCCAGCTCGCCCGCCACGATCATGAGCGGGGTCTTGGCGAGGGCGGCAAAGTCCGCCGCGGGCGTTATCTCCGCGGCAAACGCGACGGGCATCGCGGCCGCGAAAAGGTCCGGATGGTCATTGACGACCTTCCATGTGCCCTGTCCTCCCATCGAAACGCCCATCACGTAGACTCTGGTCGGGTCGATGTTTGCTTCAGGGTCGTTTATGTAGCTTCGGAGCATCTGCCCGAGCGTGCTGCTGTACACCATCCAGTTCTGCGGGTTCTCCACGTTGCTGAACTGGCCCATGATGAACTTTGCCTTGATGCCGTTTTCCGTGAGGTAGTCCGGAATGTCGGCGGCGCCGTTCAGCTTAAGGTACACCGCGTTGTCCGTGCCGCGGTAGCTGCTGCCGTGCAGGAACACGACGAGCGCGTTCTTGCCCTCGGCCTCGGGCAGGATGTCCGCTATCCTGTAGTTGAGGGTACGGTCGCCCTCGTTCGCCCCCGTGAAGGAACGGGGCTCAAAGACGTAGGCGCCCTGTTCCCCCGTCACGCTGTAGGCGTACTCCGCCTTCAGCGAGAGGAAGTAGCAGCTGCCGTCGGGGAAGACCTTCGCGCCGGCCGTCTCCTTGAAGGCCGTCTCCCAGAAGGTGACGGGGACGTAAAGCGCGCCGTCTTTCTCCGTGACGTATTCGCTCGCGTCGAAGACGAAGCCGGCATAGCTGACGCTGACGCTCGGCCCATCGACCCGGACGGCGGCGGCCAGCTCTGCGGCGGTATCCAGGAGCGGGATGTAAACGACGTCCTCCTCGGCATAGGGCTGGTTATCACGGAACGTGATCCAGCGGCCGTTGGCGTTGATGTGGTACGTACCCTCTTCGAACACGGGCTTTACGGTGTCGAAGAGACGGACGTAGGGTTCTCTGTCGCCTCTCGTATGGGAGAAGAGCCAGTCGAGACGCTCCGCGGTCATGGCGTACTCACAGGACTCGATATGTGTGTATTCCGTCTCCACCTCGAAGCGGACGGTGCCGCCGAGCGCGGCGTAGGAGGTGGCCCAGTCGGCCATGGTGTCCTTCATGTAGTCCCTGTCGAGCCCGCCGACGAGCAGATAGGCGGGGAGATCGCCCTGGGCGAATATCCTGTCCGCCGTGGCGTTCGGGACCACGGGGGTCCTGTCGGTCACAGGCTCGCCGGAAATGGGCATGACCGCCGCGAACAGGCTCGCGTCCTTCTCGAGGATGGCCCAGGTGCCGAGACTGCCCATCGAGCAGCCGGACAGATACACCCGGTCGGGATCGACGTCGTATTTTTCGATGCAGTCTCTGATCCAGTCGAGCATGGCCTCCGGCTTCCCGCTCCAGCTCAGGCCATAGCACTGCGGAACGAGCAGCACGGCCTTCATGTCGTTGTCGATGAAGTACTGGGAAAGCGTCCGGACCGGCGTCAGCTTGAGGGGCGAGATATTGTCGCTGCCGCGGTAGCTGCCGCCGTGCAGGAAGATGGCGAGGGCGCTCTTGCCTTCCGCCTCCTGATGGAACGAAGCGGCCCTGTAGGGGATCTTCTCGCCGGAAGAGGCGTGTTCATAGGTATCCGCCGCGAAGGCCACCTTATCGCCGGAAAGGTTCATGCAGTACACTGTCTCGTCGTCGTTCAGCGTCAGGTAGAGGTACTGCCCGTCCGTCATCGTCTTGGCTCCGACGTCGGCGAACGCCTCGGTCCAGAAGGAGAGCGGCACGAAGTCATAATTCACGAGAGCCGACTCGATATCGGCCGTGACACCTTTATAGGTGACGGTCGTGCCGTCCACCGTGGCGCCGATGGCGTCGGCCACCTCCTCGAGCGGGATGTAACAGGTGCCGTCCGCTCCGGCGTACGGCTTCACGTCGTCAAACAGGACCCAGCGGCCGTTGGCGTTGACCGCGTACTCGCCCTCGGCGAGCTCCGGCTTCGCGTAGCCGTAGTACCTGTCACCGGCGTCGCTCTTCGTATGGGCGAAGAGCCAGTCGAGGTGCTCCTTCGTGAACGCCGCCTCGCACACGCCGATATGGTCGAGGCCGGGCATCACGTCGAAGACGGCCTCCGCGCCCACGCCCGCGAGCGTCTCGTAGGACTCGCGGATCATGTTGGGGTTAGTGTTGCCGGTCGGCCTGTCATAGGCGTCGAGCTCGCCCGCCACGATCATGAGCGGGGTCTGCGAAAGGCTGATGAAATCGACCGCCGGCTCGGTGCGCGCCGCGAACGCGACGGGCATCGCGGCCGCGAAGAGGTCCGGATGGTCGTTGACGACCTTCCACGTGCCCTGACCGCCCATCGAGACGCCCATCACGTAGACTCTGGTCGGGTCGACGTTCGCTTCGGGGTCGTTTATGTAGCTTCGGAGCATGTCGCCAAGCGTGCTGCTGTAGATCATCCAGTTCTGCGGCGTGCCGACGTTGCTGAACTGGCCCATGATGAACTTGGCCTTGATGCCGTTTTCGGTGAGATAGTCCGGGATATCATAGGTGCCGTTCAGCTTAAGATAGGTCGCGTTGTCCGTGCCGCGGTAGCTGCTGCCGTGCAGGAACACGACGAGCGCGTTCTCGCCCTCGGCCTCGGGCAGGACGTCCGCTATCCTGTAGTTAAGGGTACGGTCGCCCTCATAGGCGCGGGACTCGAAAATGTAGGTATCACGGTTCCCCGCCACGCTGTAGGCGTAATCCGCTTTCAGCGAGAGGAAGTAGCAGCTGCCGTCGGGGAACGCCTTCGCGCCGGCCGTCTCCTTGTACGCCGTCTCCCAGAAGGTGACGGGCACGTAGGCGGCGCCGTTCTTCACGACGACGGCCCCCGTTGCGTCGGCCGTCTCGCCGTTATAGATCACCCTCCACACACCGGCCTCGGCCTCGTTATACACGGCTCCGAGCGCGTTGGAGACGTCTTTGAGCGGGACGTAAACGGTCCCCTCCTCGGCGTAGGGCTTATTTTCGCCGAATGTGACCCACTGGCCGTTGGCGTTGATGCCGTACTCGCCATCGCCCAGAGCCGGCTTGACCGAATCGAACACGCGGACGCGCTCGCCGGTCTTCGCCTTTTCAAAGCTGAGCAGCCAGTCGAGACGGGCAGGCGTCATGGAGTACTCGCAGGATTGAATATGGTCGTAATCAGGCTCGATCTCATAGACGACGGTGCCGCCCTTCGCTGCGAAATCGGCCGCGAAGGCGGACATGCCGTCGCGCATCGTCTGGGAGTCGCCGCCGCCGACCAGCATGTAGAGCGGGACCTCGGCGGTTATCTCACTCACGTCGATGTTGCACATGGGGCTGTCAGCGTTGCCGGAGATCGGCATGGCGGCCGCAAAGAGGTCCGCGTGGTCGCGGAGCATCCCCCACGTGCCGTGGCCGCCCATCGAGCAGCCGGTGACATAGACGCGGGAGGGGTCTATCTCATGCTCCGCTATGTAGCCCTCGATCACAGCGGCCAGATCGTCGGTCAGGACCGTCCAGCCGGCTTGGGTCGTGTTGGTGCATTGCGGGACGAGCACGTGGCCTTTTATGCCCTTGTCGGTAAAATACTTGACGATCGTTGCGGCGGGCGTCAGCTTGAGTTGCATGATGTTGTCATAGCCGCGGTAGCTGTTGCCGTGCAGGAAGACGATCAGCGCGCCGTCGCCGGGCAGCTCGTCGTTGACGGCAGCATAGCGGTAGGGCACCGTGTATTCGCCGTCGCTGTAGCGGCCGGCCGCGAAGGTATAGCTCTCGCCGTCGATCGCCATCACGTAGTCGGTCTCGTCGTCGGTCAGCGTCACATAGAGGTACTGGCCGTCCGTCATCGTCTTGCCCCCGATGACCTTATAGGCCGGTGAGTCGGGAGCAAAGGACTCCGCGGCGAACGCCTCCGCCCAGAAGGTCAGCGGGACATAGGCTCCGTTCGCGTCGAGTTCGCCGACGCCGTTATAGAGCATACCCTCCAGGCTGACCACGGCATTGCCATAGGCGACCGTGCCTCCGGCGACGGCAGCGCCGAGCTCCTCCGACACCGGCGCAAGCGGGACGTAATACACAGCCTCCCGCCCCTCGCCTATGGCATAGGGCCTGTCAGCGCCGCAGTCGATCCACCGCCCGTTGACATTGACGGCGAATTCGCCCGCCGATACGTCGGGTTTGACGAAATCGTACTGCCGCGTGCCGCCGGCACCGAAGGCGCCGACCGTCAGCGCCAGCACGAGCGCCGCGATCAACACAGCCGAAAGCACGGCTTTTTTTGTCAGATGCAGTCCGCTTTTCATGTGCAAAGCTCCTTTCCTCAATATGATTTCCCAGTCTCCCGTATCCCTTCAATCGCTCAAGCACGCGCCGGGCACGGCGTGCTTTTGCGGGGCAGCGAATGAATATGTCTGCCTGACTGCATATTATCATGTTTTCCGGTGTTTTCAATACGACGCTCACAACTGGTAGTCATGCGTTCACAACAGACGTCCGGCCGCGCACAACTGGCGGCTTTTCCGGCATGAACGGCAGGACGGCCCATAGAAAAGTAAAGGAATATATGTTATAATATAAGTGCAGTAATTAAGTATCTTTGTTTTGCGGAAAAGGCGGGAGGCCCTGTCTCCCGCGCATGCGCCACGACGATCTGCCGACAGTTCCGTCCCACGCGACATGTGAATCGAGGTGCTCTCATGAACCGAAGTATCGTTATTTGCGACGACGAGCCCGAATCCCTGCTGCACGTCACAGCGCATCTGAAAAAATTCGAACAGGAAACAGGGGAGAAGCTCGACCTCCTCACCTTCACCTCCGGTGAAGCCATGCTGGCAGACTGGCCGAAAAAGCGGACGTCCTCATTCTCGACGTCCGCATGGGAGGGGTTTCGGGCCTTGAGGCCGCCAGGGAGCTGCGCAGCCGTGGAGACAAGGTGAGGATCATCTTCCTGACGAGCCTGCCGCAATATGCGCTCGAGGGCTACGAGGTGCAGGCCTACAGCTTCCTCCTCAAGCCGGTCCTGTATGCCACGCTCGCCGACAAGCTGAAGGGGATCTTCCGCCTGATGGACGAGGAGACCGGAAAAGTCCTGAAGCTCAAAAACAGCCGGGGCATCACGCTCATCCCCGTCAAATCCATCATTTACGCGGAATCCCAGAAGCACAACGTCATCCTCGTGCATGAAAACGGGCGCGACATTTTCCAGCTCGCCATGAAGGACCTCGAGGAACAGGTGGGCGGCGGCTTTTTCCGCTGTCACAAGGGATATATCGTCAATCTCTGCATGGTCAGCCAAATAGGGCCGGAGTTCCTCATCATGGGAAACGGGGACCGGGTGCCGGTCAGCCGGCATCGCCGCGCCGATTTTATCCGGTATTTCAGAGCGTATATGGGGGACAGGCTCTGCGGATAAGCCTCCCCTGCGGGGAGGATAAAACAGGGGCTGCTGCAAAGCCATGTTTTGCAGCAGCCCCGTTTTTCGTTTTTTCTTTTCTTTCAGTGTGACGCGAGGAAGGCGCGGACTTCCCGGGCGAAGGTATCCGGGAACTCCTTTGAAAAGGCATGGCCGCCCGGCATGAGCTTGAAGACCGCGCCGGGGATGCCGTCGGCGATCTCTTTCCCGAGCTCCGGCGGATTTATACCGTCGTTCCGGCCGGACAGAACGAGCGTGGGGCAGGTCACGTTTTTAAGGCCGGGCCGCAGATCGAAGCCCCGGAGCGCGCGGCTCACCGCCGCCGTCTCCTCTCCGGTCAGCGCGACCGCGTTCGGCCCGGACATGACGCTCGCCGCCAGAAGCTCCTCGCGCCTTTCCCCGGTGATCTCCGGGGAAAAGAGCGCCTCGCTCACCAGCCGGAACATCTCCGCTTGTGAAACGGCGGCGATATCAGCGCCCTTTTCCTTCAGCAGCTTCTGCATGGAGGAGCCGCCGCCGTCGTCATACGCTTTCGGCGTCACAAGGATCAGCTTTATGAATCGGGACGGGTCCGTTTCCGCCGCCTGAAGGGCTATATACGAGCCCATGGACTGCCCCAGCACGTTGGCCCTTTCATAGCCGAGAGCCGCCATCAGCGCGAGCAGGTCGCGCCCGTGGTCCTCCAGCGTGAACGAGGCCGGGTGATCGCTCTGTCCGTGGCCGCGGCAGTCGTAGGCTATCACGAAGTAGTCGCCGCACAGCGCCTCCGCCGCGCCGAAGACGCTCATCCGCTGCGTCGTCAGGCCGTGGATGAGAAACAGCGGCTCCTTTTGCCGGTCGCCGAAGGCGTCGAACGCGAGGCGGACGCCGTTCGCTCTTATGTATGGCATGGAGGGCCCCCCTCAAGCGCCTTGAGGATTTTGGCGGGCACGCCGCCGACAACGACGTTTTCCGGCACGTCGCGGGTCACGACCGCGCCTGCGGCCACCACGGCGTTGTCGCCGATCGTGACCCCCTGCGTCACGACGGCCCCCGCGCCTATCCAGACGCGCCTGCCGATGTGTATCGGCGCGGGGTGGAGCTGCTGGCGCTTTTCCGGGTCCATATCGTGATTGAGCGTGGCCAGGACCACGTTATGCCCGATCAGCGCCCCGTCCTCGATGACGATGCCGCCCTGATCCTGGAATTTGCAGCCGGCGTTGATGAAGACGTTTTTGCCTATGGTGATGTTTTTGCCGAAGTCCGTATAAAACGGCGGGAAAAGGCCGAAGCCCTCGCCGACGGGCTTCCCGATCAGCCTGGAAAAAAGCGCCGCGAGCTCCTCCGGCTCGTGGAAGACGGTGTTTATCTCCAGCGTTATCTTCTGCGCTTCGCGGCTGTAATAGCGCATAAGCTCGATGACGGCAAAATCCTCGCCGACGGTATCGCCGTTGTTGAAGTGTTGTAAAAGTTCGTTCAGTTCCATGACGGCCCCCCTTTTTCTTTCTATTTTGCCACAAAATCACGGGGATTTCCACAATGAAGATTTCATTTCTCCCTCGGCTTGGAAAAAAGGGCGGCGAGCAGCGCGAAAAAGATCGCCGCGCCGACGCCCGCGGCCGCGGCCGTGAGCGGGCCGGTGAAGACGCCTAAAAGCCCGTGCTCCCGGACCGCCTCGCGCACGCCTTTGGCGATGACGTTCCCGAAGCCTAAAAGCGGCGTCGTCGCGCCCGCGCCCGCCCACTCGGCAAACGGCCCGTAGAGGCCGACCGCGCCTAAAAAGACGCCCGCGACGACGTAGGCCGTCAGGATGCGCGCGGGCGTGAGCTTCGTTTTGTCGATGAGTATCTGGCCGACGGCGCATAACGCCCCGCCGATCAGAAACGCCTTGAGATAGGTGAGAAAAATTTCCATGACTAAAAGCCTCGCTCTATATTCGCGCCCGCAGGCGCGAATGGATTTCAATCATTTTTTCCGGGAGCATGTATCACGGAAAAAATACTTTACAGCCCGCAAACGTGCGAGCGCAGCGAGTGCGCTGCGGCGGGCTGCATCTCCTCTCCGGCGAGAGCCCAGCGTCAGCGGGTCTCGCCGGAAGTAAGGGCGACGGCGCAGCAGATGCCCGGGATGCTCTCGCCCTGCATGGAGGTCGTCGGCGAGAGGAGCGCGCCCGTCGCGGCGAAGAGCACGTTTTTCCATCGCCCGGCGCGCAGAGCGCCGAGTATCTCCCCGCAGAGCACCGAGGCCGAGCAGCCGCAGCCGGACCCGCCGCCGTGCACGTCCTGTCCGACGCGGTCGAAGATCATCATGCCGCAGTCGTTGTGATTTTCGAGCGAAACGCCGTCGCGCTCAAAAAAGCCGCGCAGTATCTCCGAGCCGATAAAGCCCAGGTCGCCCGTGAGGATCAGGTCGTAAAAATCCGGCGCGCGCCCCGTGTCCGCGAAATGCGCGCGGAGCGTGTCATAAGCGGCGGGCGCCATCGCCGCGCCCATGTTGTTTGCGTCCTTCACGCCGAGATCGACGATCCGGCCCGGCGTCACGTGCGTGATGAGCGGCCCGGCGCCGCTTGCCGCGAGGACGGCGCAGCCCGCGCCGGTGACGGTCCACTGGGCCGTCGGCGTGCGCTGCCCGCCGTATTCGAGGGGCGTCCGGTACTGCCGCTCCGCCGAGCAGAAATGCGAGCTCGTTACGGCGGCGGCCGTCTCCGCGTAGCCCGCCGAGACCGTCATCGCCGCGAGTGCGAGGCCCTCCGCCATCGTCGAGCACGCGCCGTAAAGCCCGAAAACGGGCACGTCCGTCCCGCGCAGGCCGAAGGAGGAGCCGACGCACTGGTTGAGAAGGTCGCCGGAAAAGACGCAGCCGAGGTCCGAAAAGTCCAGCCCCGCCTTGCCCACGGCGAGCGAGAGGGTTCGCGAGAGCATCGAGCTCTCCGCCTTCTCCCACGTCTCCTCCCCGAAAAAGCTGTCCTCGCAGACGATATCGAAGCTCGGGCCCAGCGGCCCGTCGCCCTCCTTTTTCCCGGCGACGGCCGCGCTCGATACGATCGCCGGCGGAGAATCCAGCACGAACGTCTGCTTTCCCATGCGGCCCATGAAAAATCCCCCTCCCTTTACGCACAGTATGCGCAAAAGGAGGGGGCTTTATGTATCGTATTCAGAGTACGCGCCGCACCGTCAGGATCGGGCGGAAAGTCGCGTCATAGGAAATTCTCGTGCCCGAGGCCTCATCAGTGGCGTGTACGATCGCCCCGCCGCCGATATACAGCGCCACGTGTCCGTCGTAGCAGATGATATCGCCGGGCATCGCTTCCGCATAAGAGACCTCGTACCCCGCAAACCGGCAATCATAAGTGGTCCGCGGGACGTTGATCCCGAACTTTTCATAAACGAGGTGGACGAACCCGGAGGAGTCCGTGCCGCTCGTGAGGCTGTTGCCGGCCCAGACGTAGGGGGTCACGCCGACCCACTGAAGCGCATAGTCGACGACTTCCCGACCAAAGGTGTCGTCGCCGACGGGAGCACCACCGTTGAAGGGTTTGCTTTCACCGCTGTTGCCGCTGAACAGCGCGGCCCACGTCAATTCATCGACGGTCCCGGTCGCATAGAGCCCGAGATCCGCTTGAAATTGCCTGACAGCCGCTGCCGTATCATTGTCGAAGGTGCCGTCGGTGCCGCTCGGCGCATACCCTAAAGCCGCAAGCTGGGTCTGCAGGGTGCGGACGGCGTCCCCGGAGCTGCCGAGGGAGAGTTCTCCGGGGAAAGTCGTGACGACGGAAGAAGGGACGTCAGCGCCGCCGACAGAGGGCGTATCATCGTCCAGATCCTCCGGGGGCGGCTCGGTCATGTCACAGAGCCCGTTCAGCATGACGGCAAAGCCGCCGCGCGTCGCGCCGTCCGTCGGCGCGGCTCCGTGGGGCATAAGGCCGTTCGCCGCCGCCCAGGCCGCGGCCTCCGCCGCCCAGGGGCTCGCCCCGTCGGGGACGGGGGCGGCGGCCGGTACGGATGCGTCAAGCCCGGCGTATCGGGCGTAGCGGTGGAGGAAGACGGCGCTTTCCTGCACGGTGCAGGGGACATTCGGCGCAAAGAGAGTGGGGGAGACGCCTTTGGCGATGCCGTTTTCCCACGCCCAGCTGAGGGCAGGCGCATACCAGCTCCCCAGCTCCAAATCGGTGAAGGGGCTGTCCGCCTTCGCCGCGGGGCTGCCCGCCAGCCGATGAAGCGCCACGACCGCCATCGCGCGCGTCAGGAAAGCGTCGGGGGAGAAGCCGTTTTCCGAAACGCCCGTCATCAGCCCGCGCGCCGCGACGGCCTCGACGGCCCCGGCGTACGGAGCGTCCTCCGGCACGTCGGCAAAGGCCGCCGCCGGGACGGTGAGTCCGAACGCCAGCGTCAGGCATAAAAGGAGCGCCGACAGTTTTTCTATCATGGTAAAAACGTCTCCTTTCGGGAGCACTTATCCGTTGCGTTTTTCCGCCATTTTCGCTAAAAACTCCTCGCCGTAGCCGTATTTTTCCACGACGAAGTCGAGGTCCTTGTCGCCGCGGCCGGAGAGATTGACGAGCACGGAGCCGGTCTTGCCGGTGCGCGCGAGCTTTATGCCGTAGGCCAGCGCGTGCGAGCTCTCGATCGCGGGGATGACGCCCTCGTGACGCGAGAGGAGGAAGAGCGCCTCGATCGCCTCGTCGTCGCCGATCGTCTCGTAGCGGATGCGGCCCATGTCGTGCAGCATGGCGTGCTCGGGGCCGACGGAGGGGTAGTCGAGACCGCTCGCGTTGGAGTAGACGGGCGCGGGGTCGCCGTTTTCATCCGCCAGCATGATGCTGTTAAAGCCGTGCATGACGCCCTCTTTTCCGTAGGTGATGGACGCCGCGTGGTCGCCGAGCTTCGGCCCGCGGCCGAGCGGCTCCACGCCGACGAGCTCCACCGGGTCGGCCAAAAACGGCGTGAACATGCCGATGGAGTTGGAGCCGCCGCCGACGCAGGCGACGACCTCGTCCGGGAGGTGGCCCGTCTGGGCGATAAACTGTTCCTTCGCCTCCTGCCC
>Ga0208297_1000657_pt1 | contig 57299 bp, 45 predicted proteins | sample LMS_cellobiose_e_FD_187367 | JGI IMG/M metagenome (GOLD analysis project Ga0208297, IMG submission 187367) | Rumen-fistulated moose microbial communities from Alaska, USA - LMS_cellobiose_enrichment (SPAdes) (version 2) | ecosystem: Host-associated > Mammals > Digestive system > Stomach > Rumen... | reverse complement strand
CCCGCTGCCATAAACGGCAACGCGGTCATTATCAATAGCATTATGAACTTCGTGACAGTTCTCATCACCGACAAATATAATGAATTTTACTATCAATCTTTGCAAAATTGTAAAAAATTCTTATCTTTGCACTCCCGATTTGAGAACGGGCCATTGGAGAGATGCTCGAGTGGCTTAAGAGGCACGCCTGGAAAGCGTGTATACTCCAAAAGGGTATCCCGAGTTCGAATCTCGGTCTCTCCGCCCCAAATACCCGCCTTCTGGGCGGGTTTTTTGATACACTCAAACCACCACTTCACCGCCATTACAGGGCAAAAACGGTGGTTTGGCGTAGTTTAAACCCGGCCAAACCAACACTTCGCCGCCATTAGAGGCCAAAAGTGGAGGTTTGAGTGTATCAAAATGAGGCGAGTTGGACATTTGTCATTCTTCTCAACGCCCGCTATGGGTGTCTCAAAGCTTTCCAGATTCCTGAACTTAGAATTCTCGAGGGGGCATCGCAATGATGAAGTCTCTTCTGATTTATCCATCCTGAAGTTCAATATGTCTTCCTTATCCAGAGTTCCAGGAACTTGTCCGTTACGATGAATTCTTTCTCACCGTTTTGGATTGAATAGGTTATCAGCTGGTTTTCGAGAAGCTTGGCGATAGCCTTTTGCGCAGAGCTGGGAGAAGATAGTGCATGTCTTTTCACGAAAGCTCCGGAAGTGGGGTGCTTCGCCGTCCTATCCTTGGACACGGCAATCAACATCTGCTTCTGGGGTATGGAAAGAGAGGCCATGACTTCGGAGTAATTGTGACTGTTCTCTTCAAGAATCACGTTTATTGTATCCCTTATGACCGTCTCGTCAACTGTCATGCCCGGCCTGGCAAAGGCAAAAATCTCGTGGAAAATCTTATGGTTGTAAAAAGTGTGTCCTTCGAATTCATCATAGCAGGTTTCCACTGCAACCCCACTGATTTCAATCCCGGCTGATGAAAATCCCTTGACGACAAAGTCAACATATGTTTGCCGGTCAATGCACCCCAGGAGGACAGGATGTGCACTGTTGTAGAATGGCTTTGAGTACGAAGAAAACATTTGCTCAAGGATGTGCCTGTCGATTCCGGAAAAGATGAAACTGCAATTGTTCATGTGCTGAATATGAGTGCGGAGCAGGGCCACGACATTCTTTTCAGGATATCTGGATATTTGCTGGAATTCATCTATGGCAACGACGCAAGGCTTGTCGGCTTTTGATAGATTGCCTTCCCAAGGAAGAACACCATCTCCTGCAAGGAGGATGTGGCATAAATGTCAATATAGAACGTATGGTATTCACGTTTTATCCTTTCATCGTTGAATATATGCCGAATGAGTTGCGTCTTCCCCATCCTGCGCGAAGATGTGAGCAGGACATTGCTTTTATTCCTTATGTACGTGACAATTCTGTCAGTTTCTCTCTTCCGGTCGCAGAAATACGGTTCGGGAATGATTCCAGTGATAAAAAATGGATTCGTCATACCTCTGTTTTTTGCAAAAAATATAACGTAAACAAATATCCAAAATAGATTATCCAAATCAGATAATCTATTTTGGGTGTTCGATATTCTAAGGAAAGGGACAGAGAGGATATCATGCTTAGGATGACCGTTACTTCGAACTCTGGCAGCGCCTTCTTCCTGCCGCCAATCACCATACCTCGTCCTTGTGGCAGTCCCTGCAATACCAGAGGTCCGTCATTTCAGCTTACTGAGTCTCACCTGCTGGTCAATCTTATCGGCAACCTCAAGGAAGGACACCGGGCGGAAGTCATTGTTGTCAACCCCGACGTCATACTGCCGGGGAAAGAGGACGCTCAGTCTGCCGATGTCCTTCCCAGATCCGAGAGCCGGCCCGAGTGGACATGTCCAAAGAGCTGCCAGACGTTCCGGTATGAGCCTCCATAGCAGAGGAAAGGGTTGTGGTTGAGAACGATGCTCTGACCTCTTTCGGCTCGAAGACTCTCAATACGTCTTCAGCATATCTTGTCATGCAATTCTCTTTCATCGTTGTTGTCGTTTAACTGTTCTGACAGGATAGTTTTCAGATTGTCAAAGGCTTCTTCCGGCGAGCCTCCCTTTCCGACAGGCCCGGTGTATTGGTCCCAGAAGCTGGCGCAGGCCCTGTCGCATCCATTGACTTCGTCTGGGACCTCAATGTGCTCCAGGGGGAATGCCAGCCACCAGCCACCGCTGTATGAGCCGCCGTAGCGGTCATTGATGATGGTGGTCGGGAAAGATGTCTTCATCCAAATGAGTATGTCCTTTTTATCCATGGCGTATTTCTGTCGTCATAAAATAGGTGTCATTGAAGTTTTACAAGAAGGTCTCCTTCTTTCATGACAATCTCCATCACAAGACGGTCTCCGATCTTGCTTCCCAGCGCGACGAAGGGTATTTAGCGATGTCGTCTTTATAGTATTCATGATTTCCCGGGACCAGCAGGGTTTCCCTGTAATTCGCTGCACACCAGTCGAAAAAACGGTGTTGGGAATACGAATTGAAGTCCCATAGTGGTAGCGTGTCACCGGCAAGTACAAGGACATCCCCCGCAACCTTGAAGGGACCGCGGGCCAGGAATACCGAGTTGTCGTAGAACTCCAGATGGAGGTCGGAAGCGTATTGTACTTTCATAACTCGCAGCAAAGATGACGCATAAGAAATTCTTTTGCAAGACCTTTGCGTCTTCCTAAAAAACAAAGATTTTCGTAATTTCATGTACGCGCGTCCTTAATGATTACTTTGTAATAAACGCGCGCGTGCGCGAGGATTCGCGTAACTGACTGATTCTTATGGTCTTGCCGGGAATACGCCTCTGGCGACTTTTTGTTTTATTTAAATAATTAAATGAGATATTTTTGTTGAATCCGAAGAAGAAACTAGAGGTAAACCGGGGGGGGCTTGGCTGGCTAAAGCTTGGAAATCAATTCGTGCCGGGTTTTGATCCTTCATTTCTAAGGACTGAGGCCGCAGGGAGAGCAGCGCAGCCTGGGTGCCATTAACCGTCTGTCTTCGTGATGTTGGATACATTCAAACCACCAGTTTCGGCCCTGGAATGGCGTTTTTGGTTGTTTGGCACTGTTTAAACAATGGCAAACCAACCCTTCGCCGCCTTTACAGGCCAAAAGTGGTGGTCTGAGTGTATCAAAAAGGCAATAGAAGCTTAGAACGGCTGCGGGAAATCGGCCGGAAATTTTTTCCTGAGCCGATATTTCACGGTATACACGGTAGCGGGCTCCACGTGCATAATTTCGGCTATCGCCTCCGTGGTTTTTCCCTCTATAAACAGGGCCAGGTACTTCTTCTCAATGGCCGACAGCGGTTTTGTGGCCGCCTGCAAAACAGTGGCGATGCTGCCCGTCGACTCCCCATGAGAGTGAACGGGCTGCACGGAGCGTTTCCATTGCCGATGATGCCAAAGGACAGCCAGCAGAACCAGAAGTCCCACTGCAATGTTAACCGACAGCAACAATATGAAAAGCCCTTCCACAGTTGCAAAATTAGGAAAGGGCCCGCGACAGTCAAATAGACAAATATAGACAAACATCGTCCAAACCATGAAAGATTTGTCTATATTGGCCTGAATCAGACCCACTCAACCCCGGAGAGGTCCAGCGGGTTTGGTGGGAAATGCAATCCGACGGAGTAGTAGAAGGTATAGCCTTTCAGCTCACTTGGGATGCGGTTAAGGAAGGCGAGGCGGGGCTCGCCGTAGTCTCCTGAACTGCCGTAGAGCGTCATGGTCTTCTTCCCGTCATCCTTGAGATACCAGCCCCCGCCATGGACCTTGACATAGCCTTGTACCAGGTCCCTGTGCTGGTCTACCATTCCATACACGAACGTACCCACAAGAGGAGTCTTCGGGTCTGAGACCAGTATGAACTTAGGGTGAGACATACCTATCGGCACTCCTTGAGCATTTCCAGGACGGCGGCTTCGAGCTGTGGGTCGCGGCCCTCGAGAAGGGAGGCGGGGTCATTGTAGACAAGGATATCGGGCTCTATCTGCATGTTTTCAAGGAAGCTGCCGGCCTGGAGACCGAACATGCCCACCTGCGGAATGCCGAAGACAATCTGCCTGTTTATCTGGGTCTCCCACCACACGGCGGTCATGGTGCCGGGAACGGGTGCGCCGATGAGTTTTCCAAGCCCCAGCGCCTTATAAGCATAGGGGAATCCGGAAGCGTCGGAATAGTTGTTCTCCGACATCAGCACGCATGAGGGCTTGGTCCATTTGCTGAAAGGTTCCGTGCCGATATACTGCCCGCGCGGGCGGAACTCGGCATACGCCTTGCCGCCCAGAAGGGTAACAAGGTCGTCATGCAGCCAGCCGCCGCCGTTGTTTCTGGTGTCAACGATGAGGGCACCGCAATTACGGTACTTGCCAAGGGCCTTGGAATACACCTCACGGAAGCTTGGCGAATTCATCCCCTCTACGTGCACGTAACCCACCTTGCCGCCGGAGAGCTTCTCCACCATCTCTTCCCTCTGTCGCACCCACCTGCGGTACAGCAGCCTGCTTTCAGATGCCACCGGCTTCACGTACAGGAGCTTATCCTTGCCGCCCACCTTAACGTTCACGGCAATCTTCTTCCCGGCCTTCCCGGCAAGAAGCGGAATCCAGTTCTCCCCCGCCTTCACCTCATGCCCGTCTATCGCGGTAATCACATCCCCTGCCGATATCTTGCTGTCTGCAAGGTTCAGCACTCCTCCGGGAAGTACCTCCGCTATGCGGATGCCATCGCCTGAATAATTCCAGTCATACAGCACGCCAAGACGGCCGAGGGACTCTCCCGGAGCCGGACGGTAGCGCGCTCCGGTATGGGAGCCGTTAAGCTCTCCCAGCATCTCGGAAAGGAGCTCGGCAAAGTCAAAGTCATTGTCGATATAAGGCAGGAACCTGGCATAATTGTCATGGTACCAGTTCCAGTCAATCCCATGGATTGCAGGGTCGTAGAACTTCTCCAGGACCTGTTTCCACACATGCTCAAAGATGTATTCCCGCTCCTGCTTGGGCTTGAACTCAAAGTCCCCGGCTATCTTTATCTGCGTTGTCTTGCCGCTTCCGAGCGACACTTTGGTAACGCCGTTTCCGGAGAGGACGAAGATATCGGCCATATCCTTTGAAGGGACGATGCGGCCGCCAACACCGGCAGCCAGCACCTTGACGCTGCCTTCACGAAGGTCCTTCACCATGAGGGATGGTCCCTTTTCGCCGGGAGCCACGTAGTAGAGCTGCCTGCCGTCCTTGGACAGGAGGAAGTCTCCGTAGTTGCCGGAGGTGCCGGTAAGGCGCATGGTGCGGTCTTCAAGGCCCTCCAGGTTCAGTTCCAGTTTCTTGGGCTTTTCTGCGGCGATGCTGTCTTTCTTCTCCTTTTTCTCCAGCTGCTTCTCAGTCTTCCCGGAAAGCATTTTTTCTATCTCCTCATCCTCCTTGTCCTGCCTGAAAGTAGTCATGGCAGCACCGTCGAAGAACATTATATAGATGTCCTCGTGGGCGCCCCAGCTGCCGTGGCTGCGGAATCCGTTCTTGTCGGACTCCCATATCATGGCCTTTCCGCCAAGCGCCCAGCGGAAAGAATTGTCTGAATAACCGCTACGGGTAAGGTCCGTCACCTTTCCGGAGCTCACTTCGATGAGGGCGATGTCGGTATTGTTCCAGCCGCCGTCGGCCTGATATCCTGTGAGGAGATATTCGCTGTCCGGGCTCCAGGCGAAATTCTGGTCGCCGTCGGAGTAGGAGTAGTTGGCGCCCTTGAGGAGGGACTTTGCCTTACCACCCTTGGCGGGCTTCACAACCAGTTCGGTGCGGTCCCGGAGGTATGCGACCCACTTGCCGTCCGGGGAGACCTCGGGCTGGAAGCAGGTTTCGCCGGGGTCGGAGAAGAGCTCCTCCTTCATCTGGGTGGCGTAGGTAAAGAGCTTCTCCTTCTTGTCTGTGAGGACGGTGCGCCAGATGCCCCAGTGGCCGTCACGCTCGGCGGAGTAATAGAGGGCGCGGCCCTCGTCCCCGAAACTGACGTTCCGCTCCTGCGAGGCCGTATTGGTGATTCTCTTGGTTGTTCCATAATCGACCGATGTCACAAAGACGTCTCCGCGGATGACCACCGCCACCTCCTTGCCGCCGGGAGAGACCGCCATTGCCGATGCCCCGCCGTTGTAGGTGGTCTTGACCACGTCCCGTTCCGTATCGTCCTTGGCCACGGTAATCTCGAGCTTCCTGGGCTCCGAGCCCTCCTTCAGGACGAACAGTTCTCCGTTCAGCGAATACAGCAGCGTACCGTCATTGGAGGCCGATATATACCGCACCGGGTTCTTGTCGGCAAAGGTGAGCTGGACGGCTTCGGAAGGCTTCTCAACGCTGCTACGGTAGATATTGACGGTTTTGCCGTCACGTTCGCTAAGGAACCAGAAGGTGCTGCCGTCGGCACTCCAGACGGGCTGGCGGTCCTCGCCTTTGAAGTCTGACAGCTTAATGTACTGCCCGTCCCTCAGGAGCCAGATGTCGCGCGTGACAGAGGAGGTATGGTGCTTTCTGAAAGGGTCCTCATAGCCTTTGTAGTCCTCATAGAGTATGGCCCCGCCGGCGTTTACGCTGATTTCCTGCATGTTCACGGATGTGAGAAGCTGCGGGAAACCGCCGTCATGGCCTACGGTATATACCTGCGTGCCGCCGGGGAATCCGCCCCAGGCGGTATCCGGCTGCAGGCTGGCCGTGAACACCACGCGGCCATCCGGCAGCACGGCCTTGGGCGTTTCGCCTCCGGGGTAATCGGTAATGCGCGCCGGGCGGCCGCCATCGGCACTTACCCGCCAGATATCCTTGCTGCCTTCACGGTAGGAGCTGAAAACGATTTCACTGCCGTCTGCGCTCCAGAGAGGGTCCGAGTCATAGGCGGGGTTTGCCGTGAGCTGGAAGGCCCGGCCTCCCTGTATGCCAACTGTCCAGATATCCCCCTTGTAACTGAAAGCGACAGTTTTCCCGTCAGGGGAAATCGCACTCTTACGTATCCACAGGGGCGTTTCCTGCGCGGCGGCGGAAACTGTCAACAAGATAAAGGAAAGAAGCAGGTACCTTTTCATAAGCAGTTGATTTGTTTTCTCAAAGTTACGACAATAATCGTATCTTTGCAAAAATCGGCTAATAATGAAAAGAATACTCACAGTCATTGCGGCGGCGGCCGTCTGCGCAGGGGCATCGGCCCCAAGTCCATCCGTCTCGTTGGCTCCGTCCCCATCCCCAAGGCCGATATCGACGGCGAAGACCCCTGCAACATCCTTTTCACCGGCAGCGCCGTCATCACCTCCAACTACACCGGCGGCACCGTCACCACCTTCCCCGTCAATGCCGACGGAAGCCTGGGCACGATGAGCCAGGCTTACGGAGAGCGCAGCCATTTCAACGCTCACATGCACTGCGCCGTTCCCTCCCCTGACTGGAAGACAAGGTCATCAACGTCGGCGCCCCCGTCTGCGTACAGTTTGTGTTATAATTCTAAAAAAATAACTATCTTTGCACTCCCAATCGGATGGTTCCGTAGCTCAGCTGGATAGAGCAACAGCCTTCTAAGCTGTGGGTCTTGGGTTCGAGTCCCAACGGAATCACAAACAGAACGAAAAGATGTAAGAAGGAAAAGAGGCAAGCTCGCTTGCATTTTTTCCTTCTTTCGGCTTTTCAAGGGCCCCGGCAGGGGGTTAACAGTCTGTCTTCGGGGGGTAATGATGCAAAAAACAGTTGGTGACGGCCAGGGGAACAAAAACGGTCAAAAATGTCAACGCGGACGTCGATGACGACGCGCACAGTGACAAAAATGCCGGAAAGTGTCAACGCAGACGTCGCGGGGATGGCAGCAGGGAGGTGGAGGCTGACGTCACCCCCGCCTAAGAACTAACGCATTACACTGAAACATTTTGTTCTTGACACAAAATGTCCAGACAGAAATTGGCCATTGCCAGCCATAGCAAACACAGGGTTTTTGACTTAATCCGTCAACTCCTTTTCAATTGACACTAAGCGCTGAGGACGACTCTATAAAAATATTGACCGCTCACTGGCAAAATAGCGGGAGCGGTCCGGGCTTCTCTCCGAATACACGACTTTTCTAGTCGCCGTAGAGTCCGAGGCAAAAGTAGTAAAAGAATTTGAGAAACCAAAAACTACCGACTAAAAAAGGGCAAGTCACAACCCCGCCCTAAGATTGAAGGCAGTCCCCGGCGGCAGTAAGACATGTAGGCTGCCTGGTTCCCACTAAATTGGGCGACGTGCCACCTTTACGCTAGTTGTCCGCGTAGTATTTATTATACTTGCCATAAGGTGTTGGTGTTAAATAAAATAATGATGGTTTTGTGATTTTGTAAAATATATTTCATAAATTTGTAAAGTAAGATTTTGAATCATGGAATATCAGAGGCAACACTTAAGCATACTCAAGAACCGGATGGCCGAACCTCGCAGGCGGATGCAAATCATCATGGGGCCACGTCAGGTGGGCAAATCCACCCTCGTATATCAGTTCTGCGACGGTATAGACACTCCCTATGACTACTTCTCAGCCGATGGTGTCAACCGTTTCGACACCTCATGGATTTCCAACCATTGGCAGGAGGTCCGGATGAAAATGGACCTTCACAGAGATAAGGAGCGTATTCTTATCATCGACGAGGTGCAGAAAATTGACGGCTGGAGTGAGCAGGTCAAGAAGGAGTGGGACGATGATACCCGCAAAAAACGCAACCTGAAAGTCATCCTCCTGGGCTCTTCCCGCGTTCTCCTTCAGAAAGGCCTCAATGAATCACTCGAAGGCCGCTTCGAACCCATCAAGATGGGTTACTGGGAGTGGAACGAAATGATGGACGCCTTTGGCTTCACCATGCAGCAGTATATCTATTTCGGCGGTTTCCCCGGTCTTGCACCGGATATCCACGACGAAGACCGTTGGAGGAACCTGATGGAAGACACCATCATTACGCCCATTCTTTCCCGCGACATCCTGGAGATAGAGGAAATCCGCAATCCAGCCCTTCTCAGGCAGGTGTTCGAACTTGCTTGCATCGAGTCCTCCCGCGAACTCTCCCTCACAAAAATGCAGGGAACCGTGAACAGCGGGACTGTGCCAACCATCAAGAACTACTTGAATATCCTGGACCAGACAATGGCGGTGAAACCTATGCAGAAATACGCGCCTTCCGTCGTAAAGGAGAAGAACTCCATTCCCAAGATGCAGGTATACAACAGCGCCTTCCGCAACCGCTATGGCCAGTTCTCCTTCGAAGAGGCTGTGACAAATCCAACCGAGTGGGGCCGTCAAGTGGAATCCGCTGTGGGAGCGCACCTCGCCAACCGGTCACAGCTGGATACGTTCGAACTCCTTTATTGGCGTGAGGACAATAAGAAAGAATGTGACTATGTGCTGAAGAAAGGCCAGGCTCTGGTAGCTATTGAAGTTAAGAGCAGCAGCGATAAAAACACCTCCGGCTTCGAGAAGTTCAAGCAGCTTTACGGCGAACATATTACCGCCGCTTTTATCGTGGGGCCTGAAGGTCTTCCGCTGGAAGACTTCTTTGCTTTGGATTTAAATAATCTGTTCCGGAATAAGCGTTGATCATTGACGAGCCTCAAAAAATAAGGCTATCTTTGACGGCGCGCCGTTGCCGCGACTAGTCGCGGCAACGCACATAGAGGCAATAACCCGTAATCTTTGCTGTCAACGAAAATAGAGATAGCGTAAAGACTTTTAGAGATAAAAAACACCGACTGTAAACCCAGTCAGTGATTGTGTAAACAATATTAGTTAATCCTCTCTAAAAGTGTCAACCTAAATGAATATCTACACCTTCCGATCCCAAAAGTTGTACTATCTTGTTATTCATTCCTTCGACATCAAGAATATAATCAAGGGCACCGGAGAACCCCGATCCTTTATGACAAAATGCGTACATAAGTCAGACTAGTTTTTGTTTGTATGAGTTGATGATCTCCCTGAGATTACGGATACAGTCTGCCGTTTGATTGGGATCCGCAGGACTGTTGCCGATTAAAAGGTTTTTGGCAATAGTGTTCAGATTTCCTCCCAGCCCCCGCAACTGTTGGACAAGCTGCTTCAAGAGATCAACTTCCTCTGGAGAGACCCGCTGGTGAACTTTTCCTTTCAATGCAAATTCCCGAATAAGAGATGCCCGCGGAATACCGCTCTTTAGCTCGGCCTCCTTCAGTGTTGCCAGTTCGGCCGCCGTAAATTTGACAGTAACGGAGAACAGCCGGCATTCCTCTGTCGGCTTTTTCGGGCGTCCGCCCCTGCTATGTCTGTTATCGTTGCGCATGGTCGCAATAACCGTTTTCGGAACCCGGAAACACAAACTCGCTCCCCTTCTTAAACCCCATATAGTTCTTACCTGGCTCTGCCGAGGAATAGTAGTGACATTTTTGATATTTTCGGCATTTGTGACATTTTGCGAAAATGTCAATATTGTCAATAATGTCGAAAATATCACTATATTTTCTCGTATCGGCCATGGGCCTCCCAGATGAAAAAAACGCCCTTGCCTTTCTTCAGAATCCGGTTGACGGTACTTGCCGAAAGGCCAAGTTTTGCTCCGGTACGGATGGCTTCCGCGGTGTCAAATCTTTGAGGAAGGGCAAGTATGAAGTCCCCGTGTTTTTTGGGGTACTTTTGAGGCTTCCTTTCCTCGATGTCTTCCAGAGAAATGCTTGCTGTCCGGTAAAAGTATTCCGCAAGGAGTATGGCTTTCTCCGTCGTCTCAAGGCTTATCTCGGTTGTCAGTGTCTTTCCCTTATCGACCTCTTCCATGGTATGTAGGATCAGCGCAAACTTGAGGGCGTAATCCTGTATCTTCCTGAATGCTTCAATCTGCGCCGATGTCCCTGCGCTCTCCAGGAATTCTTCCTGTGCGTTCTGCCAGTCCCTGATACGGAAGGCGGCATCGGCATTAAAGGTATACTCTGAGGGAGTCTCAAAGACATCGAACTCTTTGTCGCAGACAGAAATGGTCCACCGGACGACCTTTTCCCAATAAGCCTCAAGGTCTGGAGGGAAGCCCTTCTCGTTCCAGAGCAATTTGGTATTTCCATCGGAGCGTGCCTGCAGAATCCTGTACAGGAAACCGTTACTTTGCCGATTCCCGGCGAATGTTTCGGTGAGGACGTCCGGTTGAATGGCGCCGATGACATCGATGAAGGGGCTTGCGATGGATAGGATATCATCTGAACTTTTACGGTTTACGCACAAGGGTTCTCCGCTGTAGATGCTGAGCCACATCTGTTCATCCGCCCCTTTGCGGTAGCGGTTGAAACTATCCACCCAGCCTACCAGTTCATCGCAATACAGGCATAGCCGCCTTGGATTGTTCCGGTGCACGTCAATCAAGCTTTCAGCCGTAATGTCGGAAACGATGATCTGGCGCGCCATAGGCTTCTCCATTGCTGAAGCATTGCCTGAGCTTAGTTGCCGACGGTAATCGGCAAGTTCCTTTCTGTATTTGTCCAGGTTCTCGTGGTTGATGTGCAGCACCGGTTTCAGTACAAAGGATATGGGGTGGCTTTTGTTGGCACCTGCCTCTCCCACGAGGGCGAGAAACAGAATAGGTTTCACAGTCCATGCATCCTTGACTTTGAGCACCCGCGTGTTGCCTATGGCCAGAGAGAAGACCAACAGCATCGAGCTGGCGGTATAAGGGATGGGGAAGTTCAGGGTTTCCTTGGCCGTGGTGACGAATGACCGCATCCTGGGAGGGAATGCGTTAAGGGGGAATGGATTGTCTAACGTGGTTTCCATTGGCTTATTCACCGGACTCTCTTCTAAGGTCACGCTGTTCCTGCTGGTAGGCATTGGCTAGTTCTCTTGCAAGAGGGGCATTAAAGATAATCTTCCGCCCAATCTGTGCGACAATCGCCTTGTCTAGGATCCCCTGTTTCTTGATAGAATAGATAGTGCTCTCCGAGCATCCGAGGTAAACGGCAAGGGCTTTTACGCCGATGACGGTCGTCGTCTGGGGAGCAGTTGCAGAAGATCCATGAATTGGATTCGATTGCTGGGCATACTGTGCCAGTTTGCAAAGTTCTTCTCCGGACATCATGCAGACCGGTTTTTGCATCAGGGATGAAATCTCCTGAGGAGCTTCTTGTGATTGTTTTGTGTTCATATCGTTTTTGTGTTAGTTAATTAATTCAACCAAAATTCAACCTCGTTGAATGGCGTTTGAAGTACTTATAAGGCATATACTCCGTTTGGCTTCATTTACATTTGCTTGAAAATTCAACCATTTTTGTTTATCTTTGTAAAAGAAAAATAACACTATCATCAAATAATAGTGATACAAAATAAACAAATAATATTCATTTATCCAAATATAATTAGTGTTGGACGATAAGAGATTACAATTCTTGGAAAGCCTTATGGCTGCAATTGGCGTGTCCAAACCGGAACTCGCCCACTTGATGCGTATGACGCCGCAGAATATTTTTGCCTATTTTAAAAGGGATGATATGCGTTTGTCCTGTGCCATGCAGATAGTGGACAGGTTGGGGTATGAGCTGAGTTTCTCTTTAGATAGAGAGAACCCATCATCACCGTTGTGTGTTGTTGAAATTGAATTGTCTCAGGACCAAGATAACGTGGGCCGTTTGGCTTTCTTGCGTGTTGCTATGAAAAAGTATGGGATTACCCGAAAGGACATTGCAGACCGGCTTGGACTGAATTATACCGGTGTTAACCGTTGGTTCTTCATAGATGACATGGCTATAAGCTACATATTCAAGATAGCGGAGCTCTATGGTTTGAAGGTAAAGACAACGATTAAACCAAAGCAGACGGGTAATTAAGGCCTGGTAGAAAAATATAATTATTGGAACTAGCCCCAGATGTCAAATTGTACACCGGGGGCTGATAGTATTATTTACGGAAACCGTCTTCCGGTCTTCAGTTTGGTGTGCGATGATTAATAGGGAGAATTACAGAAGAATCACTATCTTAGCGAAAAGTTTTGAATTGTGATGAAAAAGGCTTCTATTTTAATAGTATCGGCGCTACTTCTATTTTCTTGCCATAAAGGAGAGCTTCCGCATACGGACAGGACCAAGGGGCTGGTGGCTGAACTTCTATCCGCTCTGGACAGCACGGAAGTTTATGCGGAAAAGAAGGAGAAGGAGATAGAGGCTTTGAAGAAAAGGCTCCCCGGGGAAACTACCAATGAGACTTTCTCCCTGTATTATGATATAGCTATGGCTTTCTCCAACTGCGTGGGAGACTCTTCTTTGGTGTATCTGGAAAAAGCCGCTCAGTTTGCTTTGTCATCCGGTGTAGACTCTCTCTGGCTTGAGGCCCAAATTGGACTGGCCGCACAGTTGTCCGAGTATGGTTATTACCTGGAAGCTCATGAGACCTTTAGATCCTTGTCTAGAGAAAAGCTTACAAATAATCTTTTGGTTAGGTATTACCGCGCTGTGGCGCTGTTCTATAGTAATAAGTACACAGATTACAATGAGCCAAAAAACTTAAGGAGGAAGTATCGCAATCTGTATAACATTTACAGGGATTCTCTTCTTATGGTGGCAGATACAATGAGTATAGAATATCTTCACAGTATTGAAAGGAAAGAAGCAAGGGCCGGGAATATCGCCGAGGCAAGAAGATATAACGCTATACGCATGTCCATTATTGAAGATCATCATTCGGCCGCCTATGCCACGTGCCTTTATGACCGTTTTGCAATAGCTTATTTATACGAGCGGAACCTTACTGGAGAAGCGTTTGATGACCTGTTGCAATCGGCGATTATAGAGGTAGAGAATAACAACCAGGATATAGCATCATTGCTGAGGGTGGAATCGCTGCTGAACAGTATCAATGAAGTGAAAGCGGCCAAAAAGATTTCCGATTACTATTTCGCTTCACTTCAGAGGCTGGGCTCAAAAAAACGCGTCGTAGATGGTGTAGAGCAGACAATTAAGATCAACGACAGCAACACCAGGCTAATCGAGAAGAGAAATAAGGAGCTATGGCTTACAATAACGCTTATTTCTATTCTTTTGGTTGCAATAGTTCATACGCTATTGCAAATCAATCGTTCCCGCCTGAAGATTATTTCACTGAAGAATAATCTGGAACGTTCAGACAAAATATCGAAAAGCTATATAGGCGTAGCCTTCCAACTTTACTCATCGTACATTAAACGCTTGGACATATTCCGGACAAAGATTAACTCCAGCCTCAGGAAAGGACATACCGCCCAGGCACTGGAACTGACAAGTCCATCAGGCGAAATTGCTTCGGAAGAAAGGCGGGAATTGTTCAATAATTTCGACCGAGCCTTTGTGGATATTTTCCCTGATTTCATTGAGGTTGTAAACTCCTGCCTAAAGCCGGAACAGAGGATCGTTCCCAAGCGCACAGAGATTCTCAGCAACGAACTCCGTATACTGGCTCTTATAAAACTGGATATTAAAGACAACACTGAAATTGCCGGAATGCTGCATTGTTCAGTTAAGACAGTTCAAAACCTCAGGTCCATACTCAAGGCCCGTCTTGCAATCCCCGAAGAAGAGTTTAATCGCATTATTTCAGTGCTATAAGAAAAATAATCGTTTCCCGATTTTTATTTTTAAAAGTATTTAGTTTGCTGATAATCAGCGCTAAATAGTATCCCGATTCATTTCAAGATTCCCGTTTTTCCCGGAGCTATAGACGCTCCGGCTTTTTTTTATAGCTTTGCTCTAAAAGAGATAAAAATGCGACAGGCAACGAACATACTGAAGCACCTTGTTATAATCGCTTTCCTAACCCTGCTGGCGTTAGGCTGTGCTGTTGCTTCTGGCCCATCTGCATCGTCCGGTCCTCAAAAGCCCAAACACAGGCATGGAACGCTCCGTGTCCTCTATTGGAATATCCAGAATGGAATGTGGGCTGGCCAGCCGGATCACTATCAGGCATTTGTTGATTGGGTAAACTCTTGGAATCCTGACATCTGCATTTTTGATGAAGGCGCCCAGATTTATTATGACAGGGCAAAGGACCATATGCCCAATGAGGAACGTTATCTACCGGCGCACTGGGATGAACTTTGTTCCAGATGGGGGCATCGATATCACGTTGTCACGCCACGCCGTCCATCTACTTCCACTCCTTTTGGGCTCACTAACTACCCTCAGGTTCTAACCTCGCGCTTTCCCATTGACAGCGTCACTATTGTCAGAGGTCATAAACCTGACACCGTCATCGTAAACTACAGCGGCTGGTATCAGGTTCACGTGAAGGGGGTAAAGGCGCCTCTTAACATTGTGACACTTCATCTCAAACACGGCAAATATGGTTATGCCGTACCAATAGAAAGGCGGAATGAGAGTGCCGAAAAATACGAAGGTGAACAGCACCGAATCAAGGAACTGATCTGTATCATGGATCACACTGTCCGCAAGTCAAAAGACCCGGATAAAGAACTCTGGATAATGGCAGGGGACTATAACTCATACAGCAGGAGGGATAATTACGCATATAAGTGGAACCCGGAATCGCTGGCATTCCAGACTCAGGATTATATGATAAGCCATTCACCGTTTATTGACCTGTTCTATACCCGCTACCCGGACAGCTTCCAGCCCACTTGCGGTGATGTGAGAATTGACTACATGTACGTTTCCGAGCCAATGCTTAATGCCTGCATAGATATCTACCAGAAACCTGATGGCTATACTAAGCGGGAGCATTCAGGGGTGGACAAGTTTTATATCCCATCCGACCATTATCCAATCATTGCGGATTTCAAGATTTCAAAAATGAAGTAAGTGCCATATGAAAGAAATGAAGAAGCTCATTATGTTAATAGTCATCTCACAAGTGCTCGTGTGCGCATGTGGGAAAGTCAATGGTAATGATCCTGGCAATTCGCAGAATCCGGATGAAGTTACCATTACCGTAGCTACTTGCAACCTTCTCAAGCCGTCAACCAGGCGCACTGAGATGTCAATGGATAACCCAAAAGTGCGCAGTGCATTGGCCGGGACCATAGGCGCGACCAAAGCAGACATCATAGGTTTCAACGAATTGGATGAGACACATATAAGCGGAGGGAAGTATTCCCTGCAGGCAATGTGCGCATCCATCAAAGACTGGCAATGGGAACTCAAATATCCAAACAGGATGAATTCTGTGGGGACCCTTTCATATTACTTCGCTGATGGCTTTGCTTACAACAGGACAAAATTGAAATTGGAGGAAAGTGGATTTGTGTGGCTTTCTAAAGAAGAAGACACATGGTACACAAACCCCATAGACGCATACCAAAAATGCGGAAATCCGGAGCGTATACTCATCTGGATTAAATTCACGCACATCGCTACCGGAAAGGAATTTTGGGTGTTCCCAACCCATCTCCCTCACCCCGATCATGGCGGGGCTTTGAACATGGCAAAAGTAGTGAACCGTTTTGCAAAGCTAAAGGCCGGGGACTCACCCGCAATCTTAATTGGCGACATGAACAGTTCCTCGGGTTCGGAACCTGAGGTATACAGTGCTCTTCTGGAGTACTGGAAAGATGGCAATATCAACGCCAAATGGGGGACTATGAGTGGAAGTTCAGGTAAATATTACTATCCAATGGAAAGCTTTTCGGATGGTCATCCGGAGCGTCGGATAGACCATATCATGACAAAAAACTGCACGGCGTCCGATTATCGCCGGGTTGTCGTAACTTACAATATAGACGACACGGTGTGGTGCCCTTCAGACCATTTGACCGTTACTGCAAAAGTCAAGTTTTGAATTAATTATAATAATCTATAAAACAACCGCATTATGAAAAAGTCTTTTCTTTTATTAACACTTTCCTTGTTTGCTGTGGTGTTATCCTCCTGCAATAACAAAGAGCAACCGGATAATAACGGTAATAGCGGGAATAATGGTAATAATGGGAATGGTGGTAAAGTAGTCTTTACCGCCACTCCCGAGAATCTTGAACAGGCCGGAGATGCCGAAGCCTTCTGGCTGCCGGGAGATCAGATAAAGCTTGTTCTGGACGACGGCAGTTCAGTTAATGCAACCATAGTCGACGGCGCGGGAACCGCTACCGGCAGCTTCGTGGGTGCTATTCCCAGCGGCAAGACGGCCTTATTTGCCGTACACCCTACGTCTGCATTTGATTCTGCAGAAGGCAATTCAGTTAATATCGGCATCTCTGATTCACAGCCCGGCAATCCCGCACAGGAAACGATATCTGTCGGTAAGATTGAATCAGGGAACAAAATAGCTTTCAAGAATATTAATGCCGTCCTTGGTTTTCAACTCAAGGGGGGCACCGAAGTGAGCAAAATAGAAGTTGTGGGCGATGACGGAAGCCCGCTCGCGGGAGTAATGGGTATAGACTGTTCCGGCTCTGTTCCGGTAGTAGGTACCGCCAAAACCCCTGCTACCTCCGTTTCAACGACAACCTTCGGGGCAGGTATTTATTACGTGTCCGTTTTTCCTGGAGCACACGCTAATGGTTTAAAGATAAAGACCTATTCCGGCAGCGAATCTTATGCCGAGGCCGGAGAATATGATTGGGACATTGACGCATTGGCGGCCAACAACGTCTACGTATATGAAATCAAGGAGGTAATTGAGGCAAAGATACAGTACGTAACTGTTGATGGCGCTGGCACAAAGGATGGCAAGAGCTGGGAAAACGCCATGAGCGCAGCCCAGATGTGGAGCTTCCTCAAATTGGAAGATAAGACTTTGTCAGATCTTAACGGATCTGTCTTCAATCTTGGGGCAGGCACTTATGACTGGGGCGCAGAGTCCACATTGACCTTCGAAGAGGGAGCCCGTTTCAGCTTTGTGGGCATAAAGGGTGAGACCATTTTCACCGGTAACAGTGAGCACCGTATTCTTAAAGTGGATGGCGAGGTAGATGTTGAAATAGAGGGAATCAGTTTCATGGGCGGTCAGGTTACTGTTGCTGCGGAAGGTGGAGAAGATGGCGGCGCGCTATTTATATCCTCTGGCACCTGGGCGCTGAAGGATTGCTCATTCTCCGACAACAAGGCCACAAATGGCGGTGCAATTGAAATCACCGGAGGAACGGTAACAATCACAGATTGTACGTTCAAAGATAATGAGGCATGGAATGACGATCCGGAAAGGAAGGATGGTACGGGTTTTGGCGGGGCTGTCGATTTTGACAGTGAGTCAGGTACCATCATTATTTCAGGGTGCTCCTTCACAGGCAACGTTGCCTGGAGAGGCGGAGCCGTAGATCTATACAAAACCGGAAGCACAGAAGCGACAGTAACAGGCTCAACCTTTACCAATAACGGCAATGACAACACCCGCGACGGCGGAGCCCTCTATATTGGTGCCAGTACTTCCATGCGTGGCTGCACTCTGACTGGTAACAAGGCAAAATATGGCGGAGCTATTAAACTTATAAATCATCACATTTCCATCGAAGGCGGCAGCTTCGTTGACAATGTCGCTTCCGGAAACGCCGGCGCCATCTCTGTGGGCGAGAAAGGAAGACTTGAGATAGGTAATGAAGAGCCTGTCACCTTCCAGGGCAACTCTGCAGCCTTATACGGAGGAGCTTTGGAAGTGGAGACTTTCAGGGAGTCCCTTGGCAATAACATTCACAATGCCTTATTCAAGGAGAATCAAGCCCAATGGGGCGGCGCCGTGGCTGTGTATGGCAAAAGCGGCAAACTCACTGCTATGTATTTCAAAGACTGCACGGTAGAAGGTAACTATGCCACCAAAGACGGCGGCGCCTTCTATGTGGAGGACGAATCACTTATCGACTTGACAAGGATATCCATTGTGGAGAACCACGCCGATAATATGGGCGGTGCAGTATGTATCCACGGATGGAAGGGTGTTCAGGCATTCCGCAGTATCTTCAACGGCAATTATGCCGGTACCGGCGGCGCTATCTATACAGAAGGTTCCAGTGAGCAGTATGCTTATCTTTACATCGATGAGTGCTCTTTCGATGGCAACTACATCAATAACAGGTATGGCTGTACTATCAATGTAAATGGACTTGATAAGTTCTGTATGAACAACAGTTCCGTAAGGGGCTCATACACTACAACCAGCAAATCATCCTATAAAAAAGGACTGAATGCGTCCTGGATAGCCATCGACGTAATTCAGACCTGCTCCAGCATCAGCAACTGTTCAATAATCGGCGACGCTCAGAATAGTGCGGAAGGCGGTACTTTGACCGACAATACCGCCCTGGTCGGCGTAATGGGTACTGCTACGCATTATTTTACCAATAACATTATTGCTCCTGTCTCTGATGGAGTTGCCTCCATCGGCGGTGAGGCCAGCAGTGAAATCATAGATCTGAGTTATACGCATTACAATAATCTTGTCAAAATCGGCACCAATACCGACAATGGCGGCAATGCAAGCGGTGTTTTGGCCTCTTCAATCGGGAATCTCACTTGGGGTACTGATACAAACTGCTGGCTGTGGAATGGTCAGATTGACGGTTCTGCGCCTTCTATGATTACCCAGACTGCCATCCTTGAGCGTCTCAATGTAATCTGCCCCGAGTTCGTCTCCTGGTGCGGCGAAGACATTAACATGGATCAGCGGAATGTGGCACGTGGCGGGTCCTGGTGGCCGGGCTCATATCAGAACTAACATAGTTATTTCAATATCGGCAATTTATGAGAAGAATTCTTCATAAAGCTTTTTTGATAATCATCTGTTTGGCGGCTCCAGTTATCGTCTTGGCGCAGAATGTGCCGCTTGGCGGAGTCGTTAAAGACGCCGAAACAGGTGAGAGCGTAATCGGTGCTTCGGTGATGGTCAAAGGAACCACCACCGGAGCAATTACCGACCTTGACGGCATCTTCTCCCTCAGTGCGCCATCCGGGGCTGAAATCGTGGTTGGCGCCATGGGATATGAGGATTACTCTTTTGTGGCTGGAGCGGGCATGACCTCACTTGACATACATTTAAAACCTTCCTCTCAGTTCCTTGAAGAGGTGGTGGTTGTAGGTTATGGCACTCAGAAAAAAGTCAACCTGACCGGCGCTGTCTCTACCGTTAATTTTGAGGAAATGGCCGAATCCCGCCCGGTAACGTCGGTGGCGTCTGCCCTTGCGGGTACCAGTGCGGGTCTTTCAGTGCGCACCACCTCCTCCGATCCCGGTAACGAGTCCAATACAGTCAGGATCAGGGGTACAGGAACGCTCAACTCATCATCTCCGCTTTATATAGTAGATGGTGTAGAGAACAATATGAGCTATGTCAATCCTCACGACATAGCAACAATCACTATTCTCAAGGACGCAGCCTCCTGCGCAATCTACGGTAACAGGGGCGCCAATGGAGTGGTCCTTATCACTACCAAACAGGGTAAGGAAGGTGCGGTCAACGTAACTTATTCGGGAAGTGTATCCTTCAACAGCCCCATGCACAGGTTGTCATATCTTACTGATTATGCCGATTATATGGAGATGATCAATGAATCCCTGTACAATATCGGCCAGGCCGAAAACTTCCTGCCGTCTACCATTGAGACCTGGCGCAATGCCAAAAAGGATCCAAACGCAATCGCTGAATCTGGGTATCCCAACTATGTGGCATATCCCAATATCGACTGGCAGGATTTTATGTACCGCAATGTGGCTTCTCAGGATCATAATATTTCCATTACCGGAAGGAGCAAGAAAACAAGTTACCTGATTTCCGCAAACTATGTGGACAACCCCGGCCTTATATCCAACACGGCAGCAAAGAAGTACCAGATCAGGGCCAATATTGACGTAAAGCCTGTCCAATGGCTCACCGTTGGTATGAAGACCTATGGCTCGGTGATGGATAAGCAAGCCGGAGATTATTCCACTGCGGTAAAATACATCAATCAATCCACCCCTGGCGTTTATCCATATTATGATGGATATTATGGCTTTCCCGCAGCAAATGAGGAAAGTGCAACGGCCAGTAATCCTCTGTATACAGTAAACGAGGAAGATGCTATCAGGACTTATTCAAGAATTAAGGTCTCCGGCTATGCAAAGATAGACTTCCTCAAGGATTTTTCCTTCAAGACACTTGTCAATTACGGACGTCACTGGTATGACTACCAATATACACCAGTAGTTCCCCAGCCGGTCAAAATGAACTTCGCGACTGGCGTACAGATGACCACGCCGGAGCTCCCGGAGAATATGGAAACCTGGTTCAGAGCCAATGGAGACTGGGACTATACAATCCAATCGACCCTCAATTGGGGTCACACATTTGGCCGCCATGAGTTAAGTGCCCTCTTGGGATATGAAGAGTTCTACAGCTTTGAATATAATCACAACGGTACAAAGAAGGGGCTTGTCGATCCCAGCCTATGGACCGCCGATACGGCTGTAGAACCTATAAATGTGGGCGGTTCAGCCTCGGACTATTCTTCCCGTTCTTTCTTCGGGCGGTTGAATTATGTTTTTGCCAACCGGTATCTCTTCGAGGCCAACCTAAGGTGTGACGGATCGTCAAGATTCGCTTCAAAAGTGCGCTGGGGTTACTTCCCGTCATTCTCCGCAGGATGGCGTATAGAGCAGGAGGGATTCATGAAAAACTCCGGGTTTGACCTCCTCAAGCTCAGGGCTTCCTGGGGAAAACTTGGCAACAACAGTATCGGAAACTACGAATACCAGTCAACATATAAAGCTCACAACTACAGTTTCAACAATTTGCTTGTCAACGGTCTTGCCGTCAGCGTCCACGCTAATGATGCCCTACGTTGGGAAACCACCACTTCTACCGACATCGGCCTTGACATTGGAGTGCTGGATAACAGGCTCACTGCTGAGATAGACTTTTACAACAGGGTGACGGACGGTATTCTTTATAGGCCGACAATCTATCAGACGGCCGGTTTGGCTACTGCTCCTATGGAGAACATTGCGGAAGTTACAAACAAGGGTATTGAACTGACACTTGGCTGGCGCAGTCATGTCAAGGATTTCAGTTACGGTGTGAGAGGTAACTTCACCTTCAATCATAACAGGGTATCCAAGTACAAGGGTGCTCTGGAAGAAGGCTGGCAGGAGGATGAGAGCGGTGTACGTACCTATGTGTCCAATCTTGGAGACGTATCAACCGGTTCGTCAACCCGTATCCTTGAGGGTCACACAATTAACGAGTATTATATGCTCACTCCTTATTCTGGCGACGGATCATACTTTGACGATGAAGGTAACGTCATTATCAATGGCGGTCCCCGGGACGGCATGATACGTACGGACATGGATATGCTATGGCTTAAGGCTATGACTAATGCCGGATACAGTTTCAGGCCACAACAGGGAATTGCTAAGGATAAGATATGGTACGGCGACTACATTTATGCCGATATTGATGGAGACGGAGTGTACGGAAATACGTATGACAACATCTTCACGGGCAAATCAACTACGCCCAAGTATACCTTCGGATTCCAGGCCAATGCATCTTGGAAAGGAATTGACATTCAGATGAGTTTTGCCGGTGCTGCGGGCTTCTGGCTCTATTGGAATACCACCGGAGCCAATAATACCGGAACCCGTATCGGCTATAACATCCTTTCCTATATTGCAAACGACCACTACTTCTACGATCCTGACAATCCTGAAGATCCAAGGACCAATACCACCAGCCAAAACGCCCGTCTTACCGGTAATGAAGGTAACAACCAACAGGGCGCAACCAGCACTTTGCACCTGTACAGGGGAGATTACCTGAAACTGAAGAACTTGACGATAGGTTATTCACTCCCTGAGAAGATTACCAAGAAAATCTTTATGAAAGGTCTTAGAGTGTACATCTCAGGAGAAAACCTGTTCAATATTACCTCATATCCGGGACAGGATCCTGAGATGGGTGCCGGTCTGGGATATGTGACCATGCGTCAGATCTCTATCGGAGCAAACCTGACATTCTGATAATCTTCAGTAAACGGATTATATTATGAAAGCAATTAAATATCTTGCATTCGTATCATTGATTGTAACGGGAGTTACAGCCTGCCGTAAGGACTTGCTGGAAACTACGCCTTACAATGCAATCAGTTCAAACAGTATCTGGACTTCGTCCAACCTGGCCACTTTAGCAGTCAATGGCATTTATAATACAATGCTGGAAAACTCTGGAGAAGAATACCAGAACTCAGTATCTCAGGGCAATTATTTTGGTCTTGATGCCCATACCATGTCGGCCCTTGACCCCACGGTGAGCCCCAGAAGCAACTGGTCCAGCACACACAAACTTCTGCTGGGAAATGCCTCATCGGCCGATAATATTTTCAGCGTAGCCTGGAAACAACTCTATGAGGGAATCTCCAGGGCAAACGAGGTCATCGACAATATTGAGAGTGTCCCTGATATGAAGCCTGAGCTTTGTGCGCAGTACAAGGCCGAAGCGAAGTTCCTACGGGCGTACTTCTATTATAGGCTCAATTGCTACTTCCGTGGCGTGCCACTTTATCTTAAAAGCACTCCTGTAAACGAGTTTACAAAACCACGTAGCACCGAGGCCGAAGTATGGGACGCAATCATTAACGACCTTACAGATGCGATTAATGAGCCTAACCTTCCCGGTAAATACATGGCCGGTGACCCTAACTACGGCCGTGCCACCAAAGGTGCCGCCTATGCGCTTCGTGGGAAGACATATCTTTGGATGAAGGAATACGTGAATGCTGAATCCGACTTCAAGAAAGTTGGTGAACTGGGCTTCAGCCTGTTCCAGGGAGAGTATAAGCAGTTATTCAAGGAGAAGAATGAACAGTGCTCTGAAATGGTCTTTTCCATACAGTGTTTTGAGAAGGATACTTATGGCAACCAGATGAGTTTCAAGTACGGTTCCAGAATCACCAGCGGCAGCGGCTGGAATGATTTCTACGGTGACGCCGATTTCATCGATACGTATGAGACAAAGGATGGAAAGCCGTTCAATTGGAACGACTATATTCCCGGATATTCCAGTATGACACCCGCCGCCCGCTCGGTTTATTTCCTGCGAGACGGCCTGAACTCCGGCAACGGGAACTTTGGGGAAGCGGACTACAAAAGCCTTAAGAAAAAGATGTCTGACTATGGCGCCGACTTTTCAAAGTATCTGGACCAGGGCAACGAAGCCCGCATAAAGGCTGTGTACGATAACCGGGACCCCAGGCTTTTGCAAACATACATCACGCCTTATTCGGAGTATCTGGGCGCCCCCAATGGAATTGAATATACATACACCTTGCGCTGGCCATTTATCCAGAATGATATCAGCAATCCGTTCGATCTTCGTTCGGATAGCGCAAAATATTTCTATTATCTGGTCCGCAAGTTTGTTTCCGAAGGGAACGAGCTTCTATACCGTGAATATTCTCCCATTGACGTCCCCATTATTCGTTATGCCGATGTCCTTCTGTCACTTGCCGAGGCTCTCAATGAACAGGGACGGACAAATGAAGCCATCCCATATGTTAATATGGTAAGAAAACGCGCCGGTGTTGCATTACTTAACAGCAATACTTACACTACGGTTGCAGGCCAGGACGATATGAGAGATCGCATCCGTCGTGAGAAGAGATGGGAACTTGCCTGCGAAGGGACTCTCTATTTCGATGAACTCCGCTGGGGTACATGGTACGACTCTAAGCTTTTTGAAGGAGCCGGCCTGAAACAGTGCTGGGGTGAAGCGAGTGTGTCATGGACCAAAAATGGAGATTATTACACCAAGTGGCCAATACCGGCAACGGAGCGCCAGCTCAACACGGCATTGACTCAGAACGAAGGGTGGATTGACTAAAAAATGACCGATATGAAAGAGAGATACAATTCTCCGCAGACAAATGTGATACATATGGATGACAATATGACTCCAATATGTATCTCAAATCTGGCTCCAATGTGTATTACCGGAGAAGATTATTCAATAGAGGCAGGAGCTTTTGATCTTGATTCTGATATTCTTTGATCTTTTGATATGATGAGCAATCTTATAAGAAACGGTCTTTTGACCGCCATAGTGTTTGTGTTGCCTTTTAGTTGCGCCAAGAATAGCCTTCCCGAGTCAGAACCCGGCGTGGAGACAATGATTCTCAGCGCCAGACACGCCCATCAAGAGACCAAAACAATGCTTGGCGTCCCCAGCGCTGGGGTGTGCCCAGTTCTTTGGAAGACCGGCGACAGAGTGTCGGTAAACGGGGTTGTGTCCGATAATGCCGTGACGGCGGGAGAGAATGGCACCAAGGATGTTGACTTTACCATAAGTTCACCCGTCTCTGCGCCTTATAAAGTGCTATATCCCGGCACGGCGTCAGAGAATATGATAAGCCTTCCATCTACCCAAAACTATGTGACTGGTAGTTTTGATGCCGCTGCTGCAGCATCTTACGGCAATGCCCAGAAATCAGGAGACAATTACTCTGTCCAGCTAAACAATTTCTGCGGCCTCATAGGTTTTGCCGTTAAGGGAAGCGTAACGCTTGACCGCATAGAGGTCAAAAGTCTTGGAAGTGAGAAGCTTCACGGTAATTTCACCCTTGCAACAGATGCTGGTGGCTTTACCGGTGCATTCTCTGGGGGAACCGCAGGAACGCTTGTCTACGACTGTGACGTCGCGCTTAGTAATACGGACGCGTATTTCTATATTGCCATTCCTGCCCAGGCTTACGCGGCGGGAATTGAGGCTCTTGTATATCAGGCCGATGGCGCCTTTATGCGTCTGAAGTTCTGGGGAAGCGGTTACACTCTTGCGTCCAACAAGCTGGTCCAGTTCCCCAGCTTTACCTATGCGGCAGGACGTACTGAGAACCTTGTCTCCATAGGTGACCTTACGGCCGAGGATGGCGGAGAACCCACTGCCGCCTCTCCGGGAATCACGGTCGCAACCTATAATGTATACCAGGAAGAATCCCGTGAGACCAGCGGTAGAACGTATATGTATCTCACCAATGCGAACGTGCGAGAAGCCTTGGGAACTGCCATAGCGGGTACGGGGGCCGATATCATAGGATTCAACGAACTGGACTCCAATTTCCAGAACGGCGGAAGTTATTCGCTGAAAACACTTGCGGAGGCCAAAGGCTTTACTGGATATACCTGGCAGTTGGATAATCCGGATGATATAAAGAAAGAAGGCACATGGCTGAGTCCCAGTTATGAGACCTATAACAGATATGCCGACGGGTACGCCTACAAGACGGCGATGTTTAACGTATCGGACCAGAACTATGTCTGGCTCTCCCATACGGCCGATAACACTTACTATGATAGCAGGAAGGACGCATATGACAATTGCGGCAACCCTGAAACTACTTGCGCTTATGCCAAGTTTACCCACAAGGTATCAGGAAAGCAGTTCTATCTGTTCGTGACGCACTTGTCCACCCTGGACCATACATATAGTGAAATAGGTGCTGAAAAGGTGGACGGCGAATACAGCGCTGCGGACCAGGCAGCCGCTGCAGCCAGACGCCTGAGGGTGGTCAATAATCTCAAGTATTTTGCTGCCGCCAAAGCCGGTTCTTTGCCCTATATCGTTGTGGGAGACTTCAATTTCGGCCCTTATATAGACACGAAAAAAACGCAGGTTCAGCCCCTGTATACAGCCATGTATTCCGGCGGATTCGCAAATGCTTATGACCAGGTGAATGATGCCGGTAACCTGTCTGGTTTTTATGTCAATTACCCGGGCACAGAAACTGGCAGCAACTGGGGCGCGCACTATCTTGTGAATTTAAAGTACCCTCAGTTCCGAATAGACCATATCTTCCTTCACGACGGATCTTCCCAGGTTATCAATGCCCAGACTTATAAGACGGTCCGTACCACTTTTGATGTAGACGAAGATACCTGGTGCCCCTCAGACCATTTCCCGGTTGTCTCATATATAACCTTCGACTAATCACGCTGCCTTATGAAAAAGATATATACACTCATTCCTGTATTTGCACTGATTCTTGTGGCAGCAGGATGCTCAAAGGAAATAGATAATCCCGTAAGGGAGGATATCCCAGGGGAAAGAAATGACGGCATAATGACTGTAACACTCTCTGTCCCTGAGAGTCCTGATACCAAAACCACCCTTGGCAGCAAGGACGGCAGCTCGTATCCAGTGCTTTGGGGCGATTCTGACGTGATTACACTCAACGGGACTGCAGCAACGTCATTCACCCCCGGTGACGGAAACACTACCGCCGCGGCTACGTTCAAACTGGCGAGCATCTCAGCTCCGTACAATTTCCTTTACTGTGGAGTCCCAGACCAAGGCAACCAGGTGTCTTTCCCTTCTACGCAGCACTATGAGGCCGGCGGATTCGACCCTGCTGCCATGCCGATGTATGCTTCCATGGCATCCAGGAGCGACAATGTCACCTTCAGTCACGTTGCCGCATTGCTGAAATTCTCCTTCACGGGTGACAAGAAGCTTAGTTCAATCACCCTTTCGGCTGCGGATGGATCCAAGTCGCTTTCCGGTAATTTCACTATCGGCGCCACTGCAGGAATCCTGAACGGCAGTCTTACACCCGCCTCCGGCGGAGCCCCGCTAATTTACAGCTTCGGGGGCAACAAGCAGCTTTCCGACGACCCGTTCGTGTTTTATATTGCAATACCTGCCGGTACGTATGAAGGTGGTATCTCCCTCGATGTGGTGGACAATTCGTCCGGCCACATGACGGTAAAGGTAATGGACAGCAATGCCACAAAGACCATAGCCGCCGGCAAGGTGCGCGAGTTTGACAATGTGGTTTATTCCCCGGACAAGGTGACCAACCTCAAACAGATTAACAGTGTGGCTACCTTCCAGGAGTTTGTTGCTGCCGTTGCGGGCGGCAACAAGACGCTCAATGCACGCCTTGTCCAGAGTTCAGGAACCCTTGACCTCTCCTCCATCGCCGCCTCTTTTGAGCCGATGGAGGAGTATAAGGGCATCTTCGACGGCAACGGCAAGACCATCAGCGGTCTCACCAAGCCCATGTTTGCCGATCTGATGGGCGTGGTTAAGAACCTAACGCTGAATTCCACCATATCCACAACAGCTGACGATGACCTGAACTGGGGTATCTTTGCAAAACGAGTCCTCCCTTCAACGGCCATTGACGATATTGCAGGCCTCCAGAACTGTACGGCTCAAGGTTCCATCACCTGGACTCCTTCTGCAGCCATTGAAGGAGAAAACATAAACTGTCAGCTTGGCGGTCTTGTCGGCAACAACAAGGGCGGCTCCATCAGCAACTGCGCCAATTATGCCACGGTAACGTTTGCCGACAATGGCGGAGTCAACGACTGCCAGCCTTCTATCGGCGGAGTCATAGGTCGCACCCAAAAAGGCGGTGACCTCAAGACTCAAGGGGATATCTCCAACTGTGCAAACTACGGTACAGTGATGTCATCTGCCGATTTTGGTCAGGGCGTTTACATCGGAGGCGTTCTTGGTTATCAGGTAGAGTCGGCCGAATCTATGAGAGGCTGTGTCAACCACGGCCTGGTAAAAGTGACGTCGGACTTCTCCACCACCGGTCCGCTCCATATCGGCGGCGTTGCCGGTATTGCCAGGGGCTCGGTCGAGGAATGCGCCAACGCAAGTGACGGCACGGTCACTACCGAGGCTGGGGATGTCGGAACGTATCTCTGCCAGGGAGGTGTAATCGGCCGAATCAATAATACATCGGCAACGTATTCCGGTCTTTCCAATGCTGGTAATATTAATGTTGCCGCTACCGGAGCCGCTTCAGGTGCATATATTGGCGGAACTGTTGGCCGGTGCGACGAGGGCGCTTTCATCGAGGCCTGCACCAATACCGGCGGAACCATCGAGTATACCGGAGATGCCGCCACCGGTGAACTCAGTATTGGCGGTATCGTGGGAAAAGTGCTTCATAGCGTTTCTTCATGTACTAACGCAACGGCTATCATTGCAGGCGGCTCTTATAGCGTTGATGTCAGTAGCAAGTATTATTCAGTGGGTGGCATAGTCGGATACAATAAGGGTGATTGGGAACTAGTTGATAATACTAATACGGCTGCAATTACCTTTTCCGGTACCACCGGTGGATATATGGCCCTTGGTGGTATCTGCGGTTATACCAATGGCCCCATTCAAGGCGGCGGCAACTCCGGAACCGTTTCTTTTACGGGTTCATCTACTAAAGAAAATGTACCTGTGGGAGGCGTAGTGGGAAGAATAGCCAACGGCTTTAGCGGTGATATTGTTACCGGTGTTACCAACAGCGGTGCCGTTGTTATCAACACTTCCACGCAGTCCGGAAAGGTCTTTTATGTGGGTGGCATAGCCGGACACCATCAGTCCGGTGACTTTAAAGCTACCAACAGCGGTACTGTTACCGTGACGGAGTTGTCCTGTAATCAATTGTATCTGGGAGGTTTGACAGGCCTGAATAAAGGTGATATCATTTCGGGATCAGCCAACCTGGCTGCCGGCGATATCTCCATCGATGGCTTAACTATTATCAATGTTGCGTGCATAGGCGGTGTTACAGGAGAGAATGATGATGCCGTGGTGACAGCAAGCAATGCAGGCGATGTAGTTCTGACTTCGGGTTCTACCAGTTCTTATGATATGTTCATTGGTGGTGTAGTTGGACGTGGCAAGGCTAACGTCACATCCTGCACCAATAGCGGTCTGGTTTCAAATGACTGTCCGATAACCAAGAGTGGCCAATACATAGAGATCGGCGGCATTGTGGGCTATGGCCTATCAGCGTGCAGTATCAGTAATTGTGAGAATACCGGAACCGTTACCAATTCCGCCAATTCAAAAGGATACGTGTATTTGGGAGGAATAGTTGGTGAAGTTGGGAATAATCTGACTTCCTGTACAAATTCAGGGGCGGTTTCCAACAGCGGAGTGGCAACAACGGAACTCTGCCTTGGAGGAGTCGCCGGTATTATTGATGCCATCACATTGGATTCCTGTCATAATACTGGAGCAATATCAATTACTTCCGAATCAGGCGCTATCCGCGTTGGCGGCCTGGCTGGAAAGGTTGTCGGAACTGGCGCGTCTGAGTTTGATGATTGTGAAAACGGAGGGGGTATAACCATTGCGAATGAAAGTACCAAATCCGCCCAGGATCACATTACCGTCGGTGGAATTGCCGGCCGCGGAGAAGCACAGGCGTCGTATTCTTCATGCACCAACAGCGGTCATATTCAGGTTGATATGTCTGGTGATACCAACAAGGCAGGTGTGCGCGCAGGAGGTATCTACGGAGACAATGTTGACAAAGATAATGACTGCACGGATTGTGTGAACGAAGCCGATATTGATGTGTATTATGTTTCGGCAGCAACTCCCTTGATGATCTATTCCGTAGGAGGCATTGCCGGACGTATTTCCGCGCCTTCAGGCGACGGTCAGGACGGTTCCGAGATTAATACCTGCACCAATAACGGTTACCTGTATGTCAAAAGCAACAGGGCAGTAGTGGGTGGTATCGTGGGGCAGATGGTCGGAGGCAGGATTATCGACAGCGAGAACACTAACGAAGTACGATATCTATATATCAAAACTGTCAATGCTTTCGCGGTTGTGGGAGGAATAGCAGGAGATATATGGGATCAGGCTGGGGAAATTACAAGCTGTTCAAACAGCGGTGCCGTGACCTTAAAGAGCCTCACCGGAACTTCAGCCCTGTCCAATTATGCCGGTGGCATAGCGGGATGGATTGAGGATGACACATCCTGTGTTGTGAGTGACTGTGAAAATACCGGAACTGTGACTTGTAACACCTGTAGCGACAATGAATATGTCGCGGCCATGGCAGGCGGTATCATTGGATACAAGGAATCATATTCTAATGATAACAATAATGTAAACAGAGGTGATGTATTTGCGATGGCCGTAAAGACCAGGGCGGCAGCGGCCGGAGGCGTGGTCGGAGCCCTTCATCATGGCACTCTCCAGGCTTGCTCAAACTATGGCACAATTGAAGCTGGAGAGAAATCCAGCGCCTACAAGGATGAAAACTCCACTTACAATGCCGGCAGGGCCGGATCCATTGCGGGCTGGTATAAGAACGAGGACAGCGCTCCATATCTGGCATGCGACGGAACCATAACTAAGTGCTATGTTGGAGGTGCCGTCAAGAGCAGAACCAGCGGAGGCTCTCTAGTTACCATTACCTCATCAAACTATGGCGGCTACATCGTGGGCATAGGTGATGATCCTACGGACTGCTATTTTGCCGAGTAAAAGAATTTGTTCAAGTTTTCTCATATTGTCTTTATTCTTCTTTCATGTCTTGTGTGCCAGCCTGTAACGGCTGCACCAAGATATGAGAGGAGCATAGATGATGGCTGGACTTTCTGGAAAGAGGGTGACGCGGTCAAAGAGACCGTGTCCTTTCCGCATACTTGGAATGCGGAGGACGCAGTTGACGATGTCCCCGGCTACTACATGGGGACGGGATGGTATGAGAAAACAATACAGATTAATGACAACCTTTCCGGTAAGAAAGTCTTCGTTCGCTTTGAAGGAGCCAACCAGGTTGTGGACCTTTACGTAAACGGCTCCCACGCTGGGAACCACAAGGGGGGTTATACGGCTTTTGTCTTTGATGTCAGCGATTGCATCCACGCCGGGGACAACAGCTTCAGGATAAAGGTGGACAATTCCCACAATGAGGGAATCCCTCCACAAGGGGCCGATTTCACCTTCTTCGGAGGCATTTACCGGGACGTATCGCTGGTATTTGTCCCGGAGAATCATATCAGCCTTGAGCATTACGCCAGTAGCGGAGTCTATATCACCACGCCTGAAGTATCCTCAGAACAGGCATCTGTTCAGATAGAGACTCATTTAAGTATCTGTCACCCGGAAAAGAAACTTGTTCTGGAACATCAGGTGTTTGATCCGGAAGGAAAACAAGTTACCGTTATCCGGAAGAGTATAAAAAAGCCATCTGCAAGTGAAGTGGTCAAGATGACCGCAGCAGTGCCTGATCCACAACTTTGGGATGTTGATTCTCCCAGGCTCTATTCAGTAGTAACCCGTCTTCTGGACAAGAAGGGCGGAGTGATTGATTCAAGGAGAAACACTTTCGGCATCCGTACGTTCAGATTTGACCCTAACAAGGGCTTCTTCCTGAACGGAAGGCATATTAAACTCATCGGAACCAACCGCCATCAGGATTATCTTGGGAAGGGCAATGCGCTCCCGGACGAAATGCACCTCCGTGACATCCGTCTTCTCAAGGACATGGGCGGCAATTTCCTCCGGATTTCCCATTATCCGCAGGATGAACTGATATCGGACGAATGTGACCGTCTGGGTATCCTCACCTGCACAGAGATTCCGGTCGTGAACCGCATCGGCCTGGCCGATGATTTCACCAGCAACTGCGTGAATATGGCAAGGGAGATGGTTTATCAGAATTATAACCACCCTTCCATGGTTGCCTGGGCCTACATGAACGAAGTCCTTCTTGACAATTCCCCCTGGCAAAATGGTGACATGTCCAAAGAGGAGTACTACCAAAAAGTGAAGGATTGCGCCGGGGCTATTGACAGCGCACTGCGTGAGGCCGATCCTTCCAGGCCCACTATGATTCCCTGCGACGGAGACAGGAAGAAATACAAGGGAAGCGGGCTGGGGGACATTCCTGACATTCTGGGATTCAATCTATATCACGGCTGGTATTACAGTTCTTTCGACAAACTGGGCTCGGCCTTGGATAAGATACACGATACATTCCCAGGGAAGGCGCTCATTGTTTCTGAATACGGTGCCGATGCTGACTCCCGCCTCCATAGTTTTGAGCCCGAGTGTCAGGATTATACCTGTGATTATGCCCTCCTGTACCACAAGAGCTATATCCCGGTTATTCTTGAGAAGGAGTATCTCTCAGGCGGGGCTGTCTGGAATTTGAACGATTTCCATTCGGAGGCCAGGGGCTTTGCCGTTCCTCATTTCAATTGCAAAGGAATAACCACCTCTGACAGGACGCCTAAAGACAGTTATTGGCTGTACAAAGCACTGTTTGGCCGTAGCCCGTTCATTCGGATTGGTGGATCGGATTGGAAGATTCGTGGCGGGCAGGAGGAGGACGGGAAATGCATACAGCCAGTAGAGGTATTTGCATCGGCCCAAGAAGTAGAATTATCCCTTAATGGACAATCTCTTGGCACAAAGACTGTCAAAGAAGGATCGGCCTTATTCGACGTGCCGTTCATTGACGGAGAAAACGTCCTGGAAGCACAGGGATCAGATGGATCGGCAGACCTCCTGAGAATAGATTTCCGTATGATTCCCCAGGACATGTCCCAATTCAGGGAGATAAGCGTTCTGATGGGTACGCACCGATATTTTGAAGACAGATCTGGTGGTCAGATATGGAATCCCGAACAGGAATATCGTCCCGGATCTTGGGGCTATATTGGGGGAGAGCGTATGTATCAGCAGAACAGCGGAGGCCCCCGTCCTGCCTTTGAGGCCGATATCATCGGCACAGACCTGGATCCTCTCTTCCAAACTCAAAGGGCCGGCCTGGATGCCTTCAGGGCCGATATCCCGGACGGGAGATACTTCGTTTACCTGTATTTTGCAGACCTTACAGGGCCCTTCCGGGGAAAGCCTATGCTGTATGATATTGGTAACGAGACTCTGTCTTCCGGTGAAGCGGAGCGTGTTTTCTCCGTTTCCATAAACGGCACCACCGTTCTGAGTGAAGTCAATATCGCCCGGGAATATGGATATAATACGGCTGTCGTCCAGCGTTTCCCCGTAGAAGTGGAGGACGGAAGCGGCCTTGATATAGGTTTTATAAAGTCAAAAGGCATTCCTGTCCTGAATGCAATAAGGATTATAAGAGTTCAGTAGAATGAAGACAATAATGTACCTGTTACTGATTGTTGTAATGATGACCTGTTCCGGAAATGGGAAGGTTAAAACAAACGCCCAGACACCCGCACAGTCTGCGGAACCCTGCACGGTATCAGTGAAGGATTTCGGCGCCACGGGAAATGGCGCCACGCTTGATACCAAGGCCGTACAGGAAGCGATTGAACATGTTGCCGCAAAAGGCGGCGGCTTAGTGACTGTGCCCAAGGGGACGTACCTCTGCGGCTCCATATGGCTCAGGAGCAATGTTGAGTTCCATCTTGACGAGGGTGCTGTAATCAAAGGCAGCCCGGACATAAAGGATTATTGCGCGGCCGACTGCTGCCCCCAGAACGAGGCCGAGATAGGCTGGGGAGATTACATCAGCGGAGGCCATCTCATCCTTGGAGTTGGTGTAAGCAATGTGACCCTCAGTGGAAAGGGGCGGATTGACGGCAATTCGGATGCGTTTCTGCTGGATTCCAATGGTGCACCATATTCCAATAAATCGCTTATTCCCGCGCGTCCGTCCCAGATGGTCTGGTTCGTGGACAGTAGTGAAATTACAATCAAGGATATTGAACTGGCCGATTCTCCCTATTGGAGTTGTTTCCTCCTGAATTGCAATAAGGTTATTATTTCCGGGTGCTATGTCCATACCCGCAGGAAGGACTATCACACATTCAACGGTGACGGGATTGACATTGACCGCTGCCAGGACGTAACGGTTTCCAACTGTCGCATTGACACTTCAGACGACAGCATCACCTTGCGGGCATCGGGGGCTCATCTCCTTGAAAAGCCTCAGGACTGCGCGCAGGTGAGGGTGGAAAACTGCGTTCTTTCCTCCAGCTGCAATGCCATACGCATAGGAGTGGGAGAAGGTCATATCCATGACGCGGTCCTTTCCGGAATCTCCATTTCCGATACCAATGTCGCGTTCAATATCGTGGGCGCCTATTCAAAGGGCGAACGCGGCCCGGATATAGACAACATTCTGCTGCGGGATATCAAGGTGGAGGCCCAGGAACTGCTGCGCATCCATCATATGCGCTCCAAGTCATGTTCAATCCGTGATATCACTCTTGACTGTGTGAGCGGAACGGCCCCCAACATTTCACATATATGGGCAAAAGCGGCGGCTCCGTTCCAAAACATCGTCTTCAAGAAAGTGGATGTCCCGGCGGAGTATGAACGTATCAATGCCACTGTTGTTGTGGATGGCGGATTGTTCAAGGAGAAAGAACTGTCCCAGGAGGAATTGGACGCCCGCCGCACTTATATCGAGGAAGAGAAAAAGCTATTGTATTAGCATGAAACGACTATTATTATTCTTTGCACTTACTGTCTTTTGTGTCAGTGCCCGTGCCCAGGCAGTTATTCCGCTTTCGGAGTATCCGCGTCCGCAGATGGTGCGGCCGCAGTGGCACAACCTGAACGGGCAGTGGAACTACGCTATCCTTGAGAAGGATGAGAAGTATAGTTCTCCTGATGGTCAGATCATGGTACCATTTGCCGTGGAATCAAAACTGTCCGGCGTTCAGAGACAGGTGGGGCCTGAAAAAGCCCTGTGGTATGAGCGCAGTTTTACTGTTCCCAAGCAGTGGAAAGGGAAGCGCGTGCTGCTGCACTTCGGAGCCGTTGACTGGCAGGCGGAGGTATGGATCAATGGCTTGGAGGCCGGCATCCATACCGGAGGCTATGCGCCGTTTTCCTTCGATATCACAGATCTTCTGAATAAGAAGGGCAAACAGCGACTGACTGTGAAAGTGCTGGATGCATCGGACCAGAGCTGGCAGCCCCGCGGAAAGCAGGTTGCGAATCCACGCACCATCTGGTATACGCCGGTCACGGGAATCTGGCAGACGGTTTGGCTGGAGGCTGTGCCCGAAACCAGAATCCAATCATATTTGGCTGTGGCCGATATTGACAAGTCATCCCTTAGCATCCACGTGGATGCCGAAAAACTGGAGACCGGCGACATCGTAAAAGTGGAATTGCTGGACGGTGAACTCATCTGCAGTGCGGAAGGGACCGACGTTGTCCTGTCAGTTGAAACCCCAAAACTCTGGTCTCCCTCCAGCCCTTATCTTTACAACCTTGATATTTCCATTCTCCGGAAAGGCAAGGTCGTAGACAAGGTCACCGGCTACACGGCTTTCCGGAAGATATCGGCCAAGAAGGATACGGATACTTTTGAAACCAGCAATGGTGTTCCCCAGGGCTCTCTCCGAATGGCACTGAACAATGAGATTCTGTTCCAGTTCGGTCCGCTGGACCAGGGCTGGTGGCCTGATGGTCTTTATACGGCGCCATCTGACGAGGCTCTCCGTTTCGATATAGAAAAGACAAAGGAGTGGGGCTTCAACATGATTCGCAAACACATCAAGGTGGAACCGGCCCGCTGGTACTACTGGTGTGATGTCCTGGGAATAATGGTGTGGCAGGATATGCCCTGCATTGCAGACCATAGCAAGACAAACAACGCATCCCGTCCAGAGGAAGTGTGTGCCGCCCAGAAAAATATCTGGGCATTGAATTCCTTCCGTGGCGGTACGGACTGCGATGTCCCGGATTATTGGAAAAAGAACTTTTACAAGGAGTGGGGCGAAATCATAGACTGCCTTAAAGGCTTCCCCTGCATTGTGGTATGGGTGCCCTTCAATGAGGGCTGGGGACAGTTTGACACTGAAGACGTCGTCAAGTTTACCAAAGAGAAAGACCCTACACGCCTTGTCAATGAGGCCTCGGGCGGCAATTTCCACCTTTCTGGAGATATCCTTGATGTGCACCATTATCCGGAGCCCAGGATGAACATTTTTGACAGGACCAAGATCAATGTTCTTGGAGAATACGGTGGCATCGGTTACCTGGTGAAAGGTCACATATGGAAGCCGGAAGGGCAGAACTGGGGTTACTCCGGCTTGTGCAAGACTCCGGAGGAACTCCTTGAACGATACAAACTGTACGCGGAGCGGCTGAAGACCCTTATTGATATTGGTTGTGCCGCCGCCGTCTATACCCAGACCACGGATGTGGAACTGGAACTGAACGGCCTTATGACCTATGACAGGTTGGAAAAAGTGGATGCCTCCCTCATCCGCGCAATCAACCTGGAGGTTATTGAAAGTCAGAACAGCAATTGGATTACAAATACCGGCAAATGATGAAACGTTTTCTTTCAACCTTATTCCTTCTTGGAGTGACACTGGCATCTTATGCCCAGTTGTCGCCCCAGATGGAAGCATACATCCGAGAAAATCCCCGGCGGGCAGCAGGTGTCATTCATTCTTATGAGTTCCTGCCCATTAAAGACACTCCTGCTCCTGGCGGCTTCAAGCCTTTCTATATCAGCCATTACGGCAGGCACGGTTCCCGTTCCCACTCCTCGGACAAGCCTTATGTTCTGCTGAGGGATTGTCTGCAGACTGCTGCAAAGGAAGGAATCATTACTCCTTCGGGTGATTCTCTTCTTGCCTGTGCAAAGCAAATGATAGAATTGCACAACGGCATGGACGGGCGTCTTACGCCCAGGGGTGCAAGAGAGCATGAGCAGCTTGCTAAAAGGATGTATCAGCGTTATCCCCGCGTGTTCAAGAAAGGGGAGGTACACGTTATTTCCTCGGATGTACCTCGCTGCCTTGTGAGCATGGCTGCTTTCACCTCCTCGCTCAAGGCCTGCAGGAAAGACATCTCCTTCACCTTCGATTGCGGAGCCGTGTACCAGCGTATCATTACAAAAAACAGCCCTCATTCCATAAAGGACAAGGCTTACGCTGACGCCCACAGTGCTTTGACAAATATACCTATTGATACAACATCCGTTTATGAGAGATTCTTTACGGATACTGCAAGGGGAAGGGAGCTTACCGGAAAGCCAAGGAGTTTTATATCGGCCATTTTCAATTTGGCAAGGTTTGCAGAAGCCTATGATATAGAGGAGAATCGCTTCAGTTTCCTCCCGTGGGAAGCCGTTGTCACCACATATGCCCGCCACGCTCTCCAGAGCTACCTTTCGTATTGCAACTCGGTAGCTTATGGTGACGAGGCTCTGAAGGAAGTCGCCGTTTTGGCCGATATGATGGTGAAAAAGGCCGATCAGGCCATTGCCGGTGCTCCCGTTGCCGCCGACCTTATCTTCGGGCACGACCTTCCTTTTATGTGCCTTTGTTCTTTCTTCGGCCTGGAAGGCTTTGGCTATCCAAGACTTACGGCAGAAGAAGCGTACAGCAGCTGGCCCGGCGCCAAACTCTGCACATTTGCCTCCAACCTTCAAATGATTTTTTACAAGAACAGGAAGGGTGAAGTGCTGGTCAAGTTTCTTGCCAACGAGCAGGAAACTCTTATCCCTGAAATAGAGCCTTTCTCCGGCCCATATTACAAGTGGGAGGACGTCAAGAAATATATTGAAAACAAATAACAATAAAACTAGTGTATTATGAAAAAAGAAAACAAATCTCTAAACTGTGAGAGAACTGTGTATGACAGCCCCTCGACTGAAGTAATCGAGGTCTCCCTCGAACAGATTATCTGTGAGTCAAATACTGATAACTATAACAATAAAGACCCTTGGGCTTAATTAAATCAGTGAATGCCATGAAAAGTATTATTAAATCATTGACTTATGCAGTATTGACAGCTGCGATAATATCATGTCAGGCACAGTTGGTAGAAGAAGAAATTGAAATTCCTTCAGAGGTAAATGAACCCTCTGAGGAAATGATTCTTCAAACTTTCACTGCTACAACAGGTGACGTTACCAAAACTACTATGGATGGTAGCGGAAATACGGTATGGGTTACAGATGACCAGATAAAGGTTTACTGTACAGATGGTAGTTCCAGCAATGTAACTCTCTCTGATGGTGCTGGTACTAAAACGGGTGTTTTCAGCGGAATGGTCCCTGCAGGAAAAACCGGAGCATATGCCGTTTATCCTGTCTCAGTCACATCTTCTGTAGATATCGCAAACAGTAAGGTTACTGTTACTGTTCCTAATGAACAGACGCTTGATGAAGCTACCGGAGGTTTTACAACCGGTAACATTGCCACATCCATTGTTGATGCAGGCAATAAACTCAAATTTCAGAATGTGAATGCATTCCTTTCTGTCACTGTTAGTGATGCCGTTACAAAGGTAGTAGTAGAAAGCGTTGATGGCACTGCATTGGCAAGTGACGTGGATGTTACTTATCCGGCAGACCCTGCTGATCCTATTGCTTATTCTAATAGTGGAACAGAGTATTCCAGTATCACCCTTTTGCTTCCCGGTGAAGCAGGCACGTATTTTTTCTCCGTTGTCCCTGGAACCCATATGAAGGGCCTGAAGTTTACCTACTACACGGGTAGTTATACTGAAACGGGTACATATTATTTGAATAAGAGTCTCGCTATTGAACGAAACGACAACTGGCAGTTCGGCGCTTTCGAGCCCACGAAGGATTATTATGTGAAGGCTTCCGGCTCTGGTGGAAACGGTCTTAGTTGGTCAAGTGCTCTTACTCCTACACAGATGTGGAATATGATTACCTTGGCTGCCGCTGGTTCTGATGACGATAAGAAAGTTGCCCTTTTCGATGCCATTGATGGCGCCACCTTCCATCTGGGTGCAGGTTACTATAACTTTGGCGCAGCTGCTTCTTTGGCTGTATCTGAAGCCAGCACTCTGAATCTCACGTTCAAGGGCGGCTATCCTGCCGATGGTGGCGCTCGCGATCTCGCCAATAATGCCACAACCTTTACTGGAGACGACGATTCAGACGGCACAGGAGACCATCGCATCCTTGTGCTTGATGGTGATATGCATGTCGATTTCGATGGTATTACCTTTACTAAAGGACTCACTTCCGGTGATGGTGATGCCAGATTCGGGGGAGGAGTTTGGATTAAGGCAGGTTCACATTCGTTTGTGGATTGTACGTTCACATACAATTCGGCGGTTTATGGCGGAGCCATCCGCCTCGATTCAACTGGCGATTTGTCACTCACTGGCGCAACTTTTAGCAACAATACGTCTACTGAAGATGGAGGTGCTCTGTCTCTCGCCGCAGGCAATATACAGATTGAAAACAGCAATTTCGATCATAATTCAGGAAAGATAGGCGGAGCTATCGATTGCTTTAAAGGCGCTTCCTCTCCAGTTGTAACTATTATCGGTGGCGAGTTTAGCAATAACACGGCATCAACGAAAGGCGGCGCAATAGCTGTAGAAACACGAGCTACTATGACCATAAACTACAAGGTTGATGGCAAACACACTGATTTTATTGACAACACTGCAAGTAAATACGGTGGCGCGTTGGATATTGAAAGTTCCTATTCTTCAATCAATAACCGTATCCATGATTCGGTTTTCAAAGGTAATCATGCTCAGTGGGGTGGGGCAGTTGAAATTGATGGCGCTGCAGGAAAAACTACGAAGGCTTATTTTAATGGGTGTACTTTTGGAGGAACAATAAGCGGCGACCCCAATTATGTAAACAAAGTTGATGGTAAAAACGATGCAGACGGTGGAGCTATTCATGCAGAAAATGATAGTTATGTCAATATTGTCTCCTCATCATTCATCGGGAATAATGCACACAACAAAGGTGGTGCAATCTGCATAAAAGGGGACACAATGTTCCAATTATTCCAGGATACCTTCAATGGAAACCATGCAAAGACCGGAGGTGTGGCATTTACAAATAAGATAGATACATACTATCCTAATCTTTTTATTGATGAGTGCTCTTTTGACGCTAATTATATCACAGAAAACTATGGGTGTGCGTTTAACATTGCTTCGGCGAATAGTTTTGTCATGCACAACAGTTCACTCAAGGGCTCTTATATAACACCTTCTCAGACTGGGGAAAAAGGCTGCTGGATAGATTTTGACGCAATGCAAGGAAGCACCAGTATCAGCAACTGCTCAATTATAGGTGACGCATCCAGTTCTGCTCTTGTTTGGGCATGTAGTGGGTCATGGACTAATCACTTCACCAACAACATTATTACTTCGAGTTCATCTACTACAGAATCTATCCATAGTGCCGGCTCAACGTTGAATCTGTCTTACAACCATATTTATAGTTCTACATCCTTCACAGACGGCGGAGGTAATGTCAGCGGTAAACTATCCAGTGACATTGATGGCTTGACCTGGGACAATACCGGCAGTTCTTCCTACTATTGGAAGTGGGATGGTACTTTCGATAGTGTTGAGCCCGGCAAAACGAATAAGACTGATGTCAACACTCGTGTAAACACAGCTAGTTCTGCTTTTATGTCCTGGTCAGGAAGCGACTTCAACAAAGATCAGCGCGGTGTAAATCGTGGCAGCGGAGACTGGTGGCCCGGTGCATATCAGAATTAGCATCTTATGAGAAAGATTATCCTCATAGCAACGGCGATTCTGCTTACAAACATCGCATTCGCCCAGCCCTATATCATAACCCAAAGTGATAAGGACCGCGCAGCGGAGATAGTGAGCAAGATGACGCTGGACGAGAAAATCGCTTTTATCTCCGGAAAGGATGACGGGTTCCATACTCAATCAATTCCCAGACTCGGCATCCCTTCCGTGAGAATGGCCGATGGCCCGCAGGGCGTACGTAACAACACATACAGTACGTACTACCCCTGCGGGATAGGCCTCGCTGCCAGCTTCAACCGTGACGTGGCCAAAGGCGTTGGCGACGGCATTGGCTTCGATGCCACGGCCCGCGGCGTACGCATTATGCTCTGCCCGGGGGTGAACATTTACCGTTCACCCCTGTGCGGACGTAACTTCGAGTACTACGGAGAAGACCCTTTCCTCACGTCCGAGATTGCCCTTAATTACATCCAGGGCATCCAGCAGCACAGGGTGATGGCTACCATAAAGCACTTCGCCTTGAATAATCAGGAGTACCAGCGCCACCGCGTTGGCTCCGTGGCCGATGAAAGGACCCTGAATGAGATATACTTCCCAGCCTTCCGCAAGGCTGTTGAACAGGGTGATGTGGCTGCAGTAATGACCAGCTACAACCCAGTGAACGAAGTCCACGCGGCAGAGAACGCCTGGCTCATCAAGGATAACCTCCGTGCCTGGGGCTTTGACGGAATTGTGATGTCGGACTGGAAGTCTACCTATACAACACTGGGTGTTCTAACCAGCGGGCTGGATCTTGAGATGCCGGAGAACTTCACCACCAAGGTGGAAATGGTGAAGCCTCTCATTGAAAACGGAGTCGTCCCGGAGGCCAATCTGGATTTGATGTGTCAGCACATACTGCAGGCATTCATAGCCTTCGGCCTTCTTGACCTTCCGGCAAAGGACGAGTCCATCCCGGAGGATTACGAGTACTCCCGGGATATGGCGTATAACGCGGCTGTGGAGGCTCCCGTGCTCCTTACCAATAACGGCCTGTTACCCTTGAAGAAAGGACGTATCGTTGTTCTTGGCCCCAACGCCAATACCGTAGCATACGGCGGTGGCTCCGGCAGGATGGATCCCATTCCCGGACGCAATATCACGCCTTTCGCAGGACTTAAGGCTCTGGGTAAGAAGTATGATGTTCAACTCATTGAAAGTGTTGATTTTACCTCTGCTGAACAGAAAGCCATCCAAAAGGCAAATGCCGTTATTGTGGTTGCAGGGTTCAACTATAAGACGGAGCTTGAAAACCACGACCGGACCTACGGATTGCCCGACGGGCAGAACGAACTGATAGCGGCGGCATCGGCCCTGAACAAGAATACGGTTCTGATCATCAACTCCGGCGGAGAAGTAGACATTACTCCATTCAAGGATAACGTTGCGGCTATCATCATGGCCTGGTACGGCGGTCAGGAAGGCGGCAAGGCGCTTGCCGACATCATTTCCGGTAAGGTTTCTCCTTCCGGCAGGCTCCCTTTCACCTTCTGGGGATCTGAGGATAAGAATCCGGCAGCGCAGTACTATCATGCAGATACGGCGGCAATTCACCGCTCAAGCAAGAGCCGCCCCGAGTATCCGCATTCAACCTATAAGGAGGGGCTGTTCGTAGGATACCGCGGAGTGGAGAAGTTCGGGGTGGAACCTATGTTTCCCTTCGGCTTCGGCCTCAGTTATTCAAGTTTTGCATATTCGGGCGGAACTGTGGTTCCTACTGCCGACGGCTGCGAGATTGTCTTCACTGTTTCCAATACCGGGAAGGTGGACGCAAGGGAGACCGTACAGGTTTACGTGGCTCCTCAGAATCCTTCAGTAATGCGCCCTGCTTATGAGCTGAAAGGCTTTGACAAGAAGATGATAGCCAAAGGCAAGAGCGTGGAATTCTGCATACCGCTTAGTTATCAGGATTTCTCCTACTACGACGTCGCTTCGCACAGCTGGAAAGTTGATGCGGGTGATTACAAAATCCTTGTAGGTTCGTCATCAAGCGATATTAAAATCAGTCTGGATTATACAGTTAGGTAATAAGCGTTTTTATGAACGGTTTATTTGACATCAAGGGAAAAGTTGTGGTAATGACCGGTGCCTGCGGGGTACTGGGGTCCACCATAGTAAAATACTTTGCCTCGGAAGGTTGCAAGGTTGTGCTGTTGGATCTTGAGCGGACACAGAATATTGGTTATTGTTTGGTTAGTGAAATCAAGGCCGCCGGTGGGGAGGCTATGTTCCTTCCCACCAACGTCCTTGACGAATCGGCCCTGGAGAAGAACCTTTCCGATATCCTCGCTGCCTATGGTACCATAGATATCCTACTGAACGCAGCAGGAGGCAATATGGGCCCTGCCAACGTTCAACCGGATCAAACCATTGCCGACCTGGACATTGACGCGATGAGGAAGGTCTGCGACCTCAATATCTTCGGCACGGTGATTCCTACCAAGGTTTTTGTTAAGCCGATGGTGGCCCAGAAGAAGGGTTCAATCATCAACTTCTGCTCAATGTCTTCATTCCGTCCTCTTACGCGCGTTGCCGGTTACGGCATCGCCAAGGCCGGAATGGCCAGCTGGACGCAGTGGCTCTCCGGAGAACTGGCTATGAAGTTTGGCGAGGGCATCCGCGTGAACGGCATCGCTCCCGGATTCCTTCTCACCAACCAGAACAGAAGTCTTCTTACCAACCCCGACGGATCACTCACAGACCGTTCCCACAAGATCCTGGCCCACACTCCATTCGGCCGTTTCCTTGAGCCTGACGAGCTTGTGGGTGCTCTTCATTATCTAGCCAGCGACGCCTCCAAGGGCGTGACCGGTACCGTTGCCGTAGTGGACGGCGGGTTTAACAGTTTTACCATCTAGAGCCTATGTATCTTATGAGACAATCCTGGCGGTGGTATGGCCCGGGTGACCCTGTCACCCTGGATAACATCCGCCAGGCAGGCGTGACAGACATAGTCAGCGCCCTTCATCATATCCCCAACGGGGAGGTTTGGACCATTGAGGAGATAGAAAAACGCAAAGCTCAGTGCGCTGCCAAGGGCCTGGTGTGGAGCGTGGTTGAATCAGTCCCTGTGCATGAACACATTAAGACGCGGGAAGGGGAGTACCTTAGGTATATAGAGAACTACAAGCAGACAATTAGGAATCTGGCCGCCTGCGACATCCACACCATCACCTACAACTTTATGCCGGTGCTGGACTGGACGCGCACGGATCTCTTCTACGAGATGCCCGACGGCAGCCGCGCTTTGAGGTTTGAGCGTGCCGCCTTCCAGGCTTTCGACCTGTTTATTCTCAAGCGTCCCGGAGCGCTGTCGGATTATTCTCAGGAAGAGATAGCCCTCGCTATGGAACGGTATGATTCTATGTCTGAAGATGACAAAAAACTCGTCACCCGAAATATGATTGCCGGTCTTCCTGGAAGCGAAGAAAGTTTTACTTTGGAGCAGTTCCAGCAGGCACTGGATAGATATAAAGGAATAGACGCAGATACCCTTCGCGCCAACCTCATCTTCTTCCTGCAACAGGTGTGTCCTGTTTGCGACGAGGTTGGTTCGCGTATGGTTATTCATCCTGACGACCCTCCGTATTCTATCCTTGGCCTGCCGCGTATCATGTCTACGGCCGATGATTTCAGAAAGCTCATCGAGGCGGTTCCAAACCCTTCCAATGGTCTTAATCTCTGCACCGGCTCATTAGGCGTACGGGCCGACAACGACTGCCCTGCCATGATGAGGGAGTTCGGAGACAGGATTGACTTTGTGCATCTCCGTTCCACCAAACGGGATGCTGAAGGCAACTTCTATGAGGCCAATCTCCTTGAGGGCGACGTTCCGGTCTATGAGATGATGAAGGCTATGCTGGAGGTGGAGCAGAAACGTCAGTTCAGAATTTTCCTGCGCCCAGACCACGGCCATCAAATGTGTGATGATCTTAACCGTAAATCCAATCCCGGTTACTCCTGCTATGGCCGGCTCCGTTCCCTGGCAGAACTCCGGGGCATAGAATACGCTTTAGCCCATCAAGTTCGATGAAGAGAATTCTTGCTTTTTTGATATCCCTCTTAGGCGCTCTGATTCTTCAGGCAAAGGATTATAAAGTGCTGTCTCCGGGAGGAGAAGTCTCTGTTTTGATTCAAAATGGAGAACGCCTGCTTTGGAGTGTCTCTTTGGGTGATAAAGTCCTGATTGCTCCGTCAGAAATAGCTTTAACTCTATCAGACGGCACTGTCTACGGGGCTAAGGCAAAGTTCAGGAAGGTGATCCGAAAGAGCATTAATCAGATTGTCCCGGCACAGAATTTCAAGCGCAGATATGTGAAGGACAATTATAATGAGCTTTTTTTGCAGGCAAAGGAGTTTGACCTTGTCGTACGTGTATATGAAGACGGCGCGGCATATAGGTTTGTCACAAAAAAGGGCGTTACGATTCTTTCTGAGAAGGCTTCGTTTAACTTCCCCGGAGATCATAAGGCATGGGTTCCCTACGTTAATCCCGGCAGGAAACTCGGAGACCAGTTTTTCAGTTCATTCGAGAACCTTTATTCATACATCGGCCTGTCGGAATGGGAAAGTGGCAGACTTGCCTTTCTGCCCATTACCGTGAACGGCTCCGGTGGCGTTAAACTCTGCATTACGGAAACTGACCTCCGGAACTATCCGGGAATGTACCTTTCCAATCCGGATGGCGGCAAGGGCCTGCAAGGTGTATTTGCCCCTTATCCCAAGGAAATCCAGCAGGGAGGTCACAATATGCTACAGGGTATTGTCACTGCGCGCGAAGACTATATATATAAATGTTCGGAGGGAGAACCCCTTCCCTGGAGAATAGTTGTCATTGCGCGGGAGGACAAGGACCTGGCAGATAATGACCTTGTCTGGAAACTGTCGGCACCTGCCGAAGGAGATTTTTCCTGGGTGCGGCCCGGCAAGGTGGCCTGGGACTGGTGGAACGACTGGAACATCACCGGCGTGGATTTCCCTTCAGGGGTAAACAACGACACCTATAAGTATTACATTGACTTTGCTTCGGCAAACGGCATTGAGTACGTCATCCTGGACGAAGGCTGGGCGGTGAACAAGAAGGCCGATTTGTTCCAGTTGGTCCCGGAAATTGACCTGCCGATGCTCAGCAATTACGCCATCGAACGTGGTGTAAGGCTTGTCCTCTGGGCTGGATACTGGGCATTCAACAAGGATATGGAAGCCGTGTGTGAGCATTATTCAAAGATGGGTATAGCGGGGTGGAAAATCGATTTCATGGACAGGGACGACCAGCCCATGGTACAGTTTTATGAGAAGGCGGCGCGTACGGCGGCCAAATATCACCAGTTCGTGGATTTTCACGGCGCCTTCAAGCCTTCGGGCCTTACCCGCACATGGCCCAATGTCCTTAACCATGAAGGCGTAGCCGGCCTTGAGAACATGAAATGGGCCAAGGCCGACTGGGATGAGGTTACCTACGATGTCACTATTCCTTTCGTCCGTCTTGTGGCCGGTCCGGCAGACTATACGCAAGGGGCAATGCGGAACGCTGCCAAGGGACATTATACCCCTGTCAACAGCGAGCCCATGAGCCAGGGCACTCGTTGCCGCCAGCTGGCTGAGTACGTGGTGTTTGATGCTCCTTTCACTATGTTGTGCGACTCTCCATCGGCATATATGAAAGAGCCGGAATGTACATCCTTCATAGCCTCTATCCCAACGGTGTGGGATGAGACTATAGCCATCGATGGACGCATCGGGGAATATGCGGTGATGGCTCGACGAAGTGGCTCCAAGTGGTATGTGGCTGCCATGACAGACTGGACCGCCAGGGACATCACCATCCAACTGCCGGCCCCGGCAACATCGGCCACACTATGGAAGGACGGCGTCAACGCCCATCGCAACGGACAGGATTATAAAAAGGAAACAATCAGTATAGAATCAGACACCGTTACAGTGCATCTTGCACCAGGGGGCGGTTGTGTTTTAGTTTTTTAGCTTATGAAAAGACTTTTCCTTGTAGTAGTAGTATTGTCATTGGGCTTCGCCCTTGGGATCCATGCTCAGGATGCCCCTGACTATGTGTTTACCGAAGCCTCCGACCTGACGCTTATCGGCAAACTTATGAATACGCCCAATCCCTATCACAGGGTGGATACGGTGGTGTATAAGGGATTTACCTCCCATGAGAACTTCCAGGTGAGATGCCCGGCAGGGCTTGCGGTTGCTTTCCGCACGGATTCTCCATCTATCCATATCCGCCATACCGGAAACTTCTCACATAGGAGTAGTTCTACCACGGGACATGCCCAGCACGGTTATGACTTCTATATTAAAAAGAACGGCAAATGGGTTTGGGCTATCAGCCGTGGCGTCAATCTGGATGATCCTGAAAAAGAAATTAGCCTTATCCGTTATACGGGAAACTCAATGAAAGAGTGTCTTCTGTACCTTCCCATATATAGTGAACTTTCATCTTTGAAGATTGGCGTAGAGGAAGGGTGCGTTTTGGAAGCAATTGACCCTCCCTTCCGCCATAGGGTGGCCATATACGGATCCAGTTTTACCCAGGGCATCTCTACATCACGTGCAGGAATGTCATATCCGGACCAGTTTACCCGCCACACCGGCATCCAGATGCTCCCTCTTGGATGTAGCGGCAACTGCAAGATGCAGCCGTATTTTGCAGATGTCCTGGCCGATGTGGAGGCCGATGCCTATGTCTTTGACACCTTCTCCAATCCAAATGTGAAAACAATCAAGGAGCGTCTTTTCCCGTTCATTGAACGGCTTCAGGCCGCACATCCAGGTAAGCCGCTGATATTCCAGCAAACGATAAGACGGGAGAACCGTAACTTCTGCTCTCATCACGAAGCCAATCAGTCCGGGGTCCAGCACGTGGCCGATTCCCTGATGAAGATTGCCGTTAAACGCTACAGTGACGTCTATTATATCCAGCCGGAAAGTGACGACGGCACACACGAATGGTCTGTGGACGGCATCCATCCCGGCGACTACGGATATTACCTCTGGGCCCGCTCAATTGAAAAACCTATCATTAAGATCTTGAGGAAATACGGTGTTAAATAGGCATCGTCCTGATAGTGCCTGTACCTTCATGGTCAAGGTAAGACAATCGAGTAGGAGGAAAACAAAAGTAGTGAGTTTTCCTCCTACTTTTGTTTTCCGACCTCTCACACCACCGTACGTGCCGTTCGGCATACGGCGGTTCCTTACATTCTGTGCAATTGAACATAGTGGTCCATTAGGCAAGGGTAGCCAGCACGGCGTAGTTTATCGTTCCCTGCGGCTTGGTGCATTATGCCTTCCGCATTGGCCCAATACCCCTTGCTGCTATACCCGTAGATTCGAGCCCAGTACGGCTGGATGCCACACTTGATTAGATTCTTCACCCGTGTCTTCGGACGCCTCCACGCCTTCCAGATACACATTCGGATACGCCTACGGAGCCATTGGTCTATTACCTCAAGTGTGGATTTCATATCCGCCAGCTTGAAGTAGCCCACCCAGCCGCGTATCGTCTCGTGGAGTATCTGTTTGCGCCGCTCGTATCCCATTCCATTGCTTCGGCCTGTCAGCAGTTTCAACTTTGCTTTCAGCTTCGCAAGGCTTTTGGGGTGCGCCCGCAGCCTTCATCCTTCACCTGTCTTGTAGAACGAGTAGCCAAGGAACTTCATTTCGCGTGCATAGCCCACTTCCGTCTTCTCGCGATTCACCTTCAAGTGCAGTTTCTTCTCGATGAACTTCGTGATGCCCTCACACACTCTTTCCGCGCCCCGTTTGCTCCTGCAAAAGATGAGACTGTCATCCGCATAGCGCACAAACGGGTGGCCCCTCCGCTCCAGTTCCTTGTCCAGCTCGTTGAGCACTATGTTGCTCAACAGCGGACTGAGCGGGCCGCCTTGCGGCGTCCCTTCCGGGGTCGGGTGGTACATGCCATCAATCAGCACTCCTGCATACAGGTATTTGTGGATGAGGCTTATCACCCTGCCATCCTTTACCGTATGTGACAGGAGTTCTATCAGATAGCTCTGATTGACCGTATCGAAGAACTTCTCAAGGTCGATACCCACGGCATATTCATAGCCATCATTCAGTATCTCCTGCGCCCTTCTCAACGCATCGTGTGCGCTCCGTCCAGGACGGAAGCCGAAGCTTCCCTCGCTGAACTGCGGTTCATACATCGGGCCAAGCACCTGCGCTATAGCCTGTTGGATTACACGGTCAACGGCAGTCGGGATGCCCAACTTGCGCGTCTTCCCGTTGTCTTTGGGGATTTCAACCCTGCGAACAGGCGCAGGCTTGTATTTCCCCGTCAAGATGAGTTCCTTCAACTCTGTGCCCCGGAGTTCCCAGTACTTCGGCAAGTCCTTTACCGACATCCCGTCGACACCTCCGCTCCCGCCGTTCGACATCACCTTCCTAATAGCTCGGCTGATGTTATAGGGAGACACGATGAGTTCCAGTAGGTGCTTCTCATCTATCTGCACCTCCACAAGTCTGTCTTCTGTTATCTCCATAAAAGTCTGCACCCCCGAAAGTCCTTCGGCTTCCAGCCTGTCTCCTTTCGGGTGGTCAGTGGCTTGCGCCAGTGTTTTCTGCTCTCTTTCTTCCATAGAGTTCCTTCCTTCAAACTTGTTTCATAATAAGGTTCGGTCCTTCACTGCCGTGCCGATATTAGGCAGCTACTATGACCTCGGCTGACTTCTCGCAGTTCGTTGTTACTGCTCGGCTTCTTTTTTTTTTTTTTTTTGAAGCCCCGCCTGCGAGACCTCCCCAGTTATGGACGCACTCTTTCCGGTTTATGCCCGCTTGGTTTACTGTCGGCAGTTCGGATAGTTATCGGGCTTATACTTCCTTTGCAGCATTGCCCCTGCCTTCCAGCCTTGTACCAAGTTCTTGTTCATCGGGCCAACCTTTTGCCGCCGGCTTCCTTCAGATTCCGTCTCACGGCGGACACCCTTGCCTTTGGCTGTAACCTTCCCACTATCAGGGCGGTTTGGGGACTTGCACCCGTTAGAGTACGTTCGTGCTGGGCGAACAAAGTACTGCCGTCATCTCAGAGGAGGTGGCGGCAGGATTTTGTGAAAAGCCTTGACGAAATAAATATATTTTGTATCTTTGTAGTTAGAAATATACTAACAGAGTGGAAACAAAACCTAACAAATCGGTTTCTCCTTCAGAGAGCGCTTTCTTCGGTTATCTTGCTGGGGAGGGAAAGCAATGGTTCAGCATCGAAGATGCGTATGCGGCTTTTCCGAACAAGTCGGAGGGGGCGGTGCGCTTCATGCTGATGCGGATGCTGGACAAGGGACTGCTCATTAAGGTTTCCAAGAAGGTCTACTGGGTGGTGCCTTTTGACCAGGATGCCACGGAGTACCTGCCGGACTGGCATTTGCTGGCGGAGCCGCTATCCGGAGGTTGCCGGTATTATATCGGCTACTATTCGGCCCTGCAGATCCATGGACTGATTACGCAGCCATCGATGAAGGAGCAGGTGGTGCGGGAGAAGCACAAGACGGAATCGGTTGTGCTGAAAGGAGTGGAGTTTCAGTTCATCTACCATAATGAGAAGCATTTCTTCGGGTTGAAGAAGGTATGGATTGATTCGTACAACAAGGTCCAGTGCTCGGATCTGGAGAAGACGATGATTGACTGCCTGTATATGCCGGCTTATGCCGGGGGTATAATCGAGGTTTCAAAGGCGCTCTGGATGGCCCGTGAGAAGCTCGACTATGGCAAGTTGCTTTCTTATGCAAAGCAGTTTGCCAGCCAGGTGGTAATCAAGCGCCTTGGCTATCTTTTGGACAAACTGGGGATTGGGACAGAGATTGTCGAGGAGCTGCGGGCCATGCGGACCGCCGCGGTGTCTCCGCTGGATACGGAAGTCCCGAACGAGGGGAAGATTTCTACGAAGTGGAGCATTCGCCAGAATGTTGACATTGAAACGATCATTAACGCGATAAACAATTGATTCTATGATACGACCTGCTGAAATTCAGAAGAAAGCGAACAAGGAGAGGGTGCGGGATACCCAGATTGAGAAGGATTATATCCTGACTTGGATTCTCACCGGCGTGGCGGCTAATGAGGTGCTGTCCAAGGCGCTGGCGTTCAAGGGCGGTACGGTACTCAAGAAGTTCTATTTTAAGGACTACCGTTATTCGGAAGACCTTGATTTCACGCTTGTGGATGACGGCATCTCCAACGAGGCCATCCAGATAGCGTTCGCAGAATTGTTCCAATATGTCCGTGAGGAGGCCAACATCCCGCTTGCGATGGAGGATTTCGGTATCCACGAGACGGGTAACATCAATTTCTATATCACTTATGTGGGACCGCTGGGCGGCGTTGGGGCGAACAAGCGGGTGAAGGTGGACATTTCCAGGACGGAGAAACTCTGCTTCAAACTGGAGAACCGGCCGATGTTTGAGTCGTACACCGACCAGGAGGACTGTACGGTTCAGTGCTACTCCCTGGATGAGGTGATGACGGAGAAGATGCGCTCGCTCCTGTCCAGAACCCAGCCGCGTGATTACTATGACCTGTGGTATCTGTCGGAAGAGGAAGGGATGGAGATGGCCGACCACCGCTATGAGTTTGAGGTGAAGGCCCGTCACAAGGGGCTCGATCCGGATTCCCTGCAGGAGAAACTGGAGGGGAAGGTGAACATATTCAAGTCCCGCTGGGAGAGTTCAATGAAGGACCAGATTGCCGAGCTTCCTCCCTTTGAGCAGGTCCACCGTGAACTGGGGAAGCACTTCCGGGCGCTGTTCAAGTAGTTCCGCTACAAGCTGTCAAAATAGGCGCAGATGCCATCGGCATTGAGGTTAACATTGCCTAGTTTGTCCCTATTAATATGATTCCTACAACAAATTATCGAATTTGGCCATAGCCTCATCCTTGGCGGAATCCACTATGTCTATGTAGGGCTTCATGGCCTTATAGTCACTGTGCCCTGTCCATTTCATGACGACACTGGGGGATATTCCCATAGAGAGAGCGTGCACAATGAAAGTACGCCTGCCGGTATGAGTGCCTACTAGCTCACACTTGGGGTGAACCTCATCCTTGCGAGTGCTCCCTTTATAGGTGGTAATACGGATGGGCTCATCTATACCAGCAAGTTGGCACAGTTCTTTTAGAGAGCGGTTCATGGCCTGGTTGGTGTAGCTGGGGAGGGCCCGGTTGCCGGGAAATGGGACATCCTTGTATTTTTCCAGAATGGCCAGGGCGTTTTTGTTCAGTTTGATGGAAACACTGTCTCCAGTTTTGATAGTGGTCACTTCTATGTGATCACCTTTGACGTCAGTTTTGCGGAGGTTATCGGCATCTGAATGGCGAAGACTGGTGAGGCAGCAGAAGAGGAAGATGTCACGTACTGGCTCAAGACGCATCGTTTCGCTTAGATCCAGATCCCGAATATGGGCAAGTTCCTCCTTGGTGAGATAAATGACTTTGTTCTGCGTCTGTTTTAGTGTGGGCTTGAAGGTCTTAAAGGCTGGATTCACCGCATAGCCGCTGTCCCTGGCCCAGCGCAGGAACCAAGTCAGGTACTCCAACTTCTTCCGGATGGTGGTATTATTCAGACCGATGCGGACTGGCTTCTTCTCTTTCTCGTCTTCTTCCTTATCCTTTTTATTGCGCGCGGGATAAATGACCTTTTCATCGCGCAGGTAGCCGACGAAACCTGTGAGCATATTTTCATCGAGTTTGGAGAGTTTTACTTTTGGGCAGAAACTCATAAGATCGGCCAGTATGGCGGCCATTTTGTCGAAGGTTGCCTCCGTCCAGGCGTTTTTCTCGCCGCATTTTTTAGTAAACTCGTCAAAGACTGAGAAGAAATCTGGCTCCTTAGGCTTTATTACAGTTTTCTTTGGCTCCGGTTCAGGACGCTTGGGTAGAATACCCGCTATACGTTCCTTGAAAGAGGCCTGAACTTCCGACGGGGTTGGAATCTTATCATTAACTTCATAGTATTGGAATACCATATCAATGGTGTCCTTGCATTTACGTAGTTCATCATTGATGGTAGTGGCTGTTTCTCCCTTTGGCCCCTTGTAGCCAGGACGTACCAATTCTTCTCCCTCATCCCAGGCATCTATGAGCGCAATCTGGCATCCTGTGCCAAGATCGATTCGCTGGCTATTGAATGTCACTCTCAGTCGGATTTGGTACTTGTCCTTGTTCTTCCCATATGCGAAAAGTTTGAAAGCCGCATTGCGTTTAATTTTCATTTTTCGGTTCCTCCAGAACTATAAATCGTATCCCAAAAATATCCCAAAAACAGTAGGAGTCAAAAAACTCCCCCTGCAAAGATACGCAATAGAAACCATTATAACAAGGGTTTCTGGAGGGTCTTGTACTTTTGGTTCGAATCCCTCTTCATCCACCCCTCGCAGGACGAAGTCAATCCCGAGACGGAGAAAGACTTCAAGAAGCGATATCCCTCACTGAAAGACTGCAAGTTCTTTTTCGTGAGCTGCCGTCCCAACTATGAGCTCTATAGCCGCTTCGCATCTTTTGGCGAGTCAGTTGTCATCGTCGAGCCTAAGGAAATACGGGATAACATGTTGTCCAAGTTCTCCAAAGCCGTTGAGAACTACCAAAGCATCCTGGATCAATGAATAGCTGGGGGCATGACATAATTGAGGTCGGACAGGAAGACATCCACAAACTGGAAGGCTGCGATATCGTAGCCTTCCAGTTTGCAGAGGCCGGGGCAATGGGATACCATGCCGGGGTGTTTTTTGTAACGGCTGAATGCAAGGTCTATTTCACATGTTATATGGAGCCTTCCGCTTATTCTGGGATGCACAGGTTTATGCCATGGGAGAGTCTTGAAAAGATCTTCCCACCCCTCAAGGAATTCGACCACTCCATCGCCAATATCAATGTTGTTGTCCCCAATGGATGGAAATACCGCTATCTTGGAGCGGGCAACCACCTGCTCATTAAGCAGTCGATATGGAAACAGTTCCAGGATGAAGCCTTGACTCTTGGAAAAGGGCATCCTGAAACCATCCTCTACAATCTTTGGCTGGACACCGTTCTTGAAACACTAAAGAGCGCGTAGCAGCTGTCGTTGTTTCCCAATTAAACAGAAAGGTTTCAAGCAGCCACCGAAGCACTTCTGAAGATATCGGCATTTTTCAAAATCAAATAGCCCGCCAGGGAGCCAGTCTGCCCCGTCATCCCGAGTAAAAGATGCTCGATACTGACTGGGGTTTTCTCTTCATCTGCCAGCCTGATGGCATCTTTGATGGTCTGCTGAAGCGTTGGAGAAATTTGGAGGGCATAATCCTTGCCTGGTTCTACAGTAGGAAGACAGGAGATGAAATAGCCGAGCCGTTTCCGGAAGAACCAGGTATCTTTCCCCGAGTTTTGGAGACAAGCCGTCAACACCCCCTCTGATTCCATCTGAAAGAGGAGATGTTCTGGAGTAACTACTGGATTTCGATACATCTCAGCATCCTGTCTGGCTCGTTCCAGCACATCATACGCCGAACGGGTGATTGTACTTACTGGGGGCATTATCCGGTTTTGTTTTTCAATGGGACAAAGGTACCACTCCATTACGAATTGGTGTTTCGCATAGGGAAACCTGATAATATTATCAGCGAATGACCCTTGACGGCAAATTAAAAACTCACTAACTTTGTAAAACAGAACTAAAAAGCCATGAATTTCTTAGCGAATAAACCGTTTGTATTCATTTCTGACCGATATGAGGAATGGCTGGGGGGAAGATGTATTTCACAAGGTTCAATCAACGCAAAGATAACAGTTGGGACAAAGGAGAGCATCCTTAACTTCGCAGTCGAGGGTGCCGATTATCTCAGAATGAACAAGCAGGTATCCTTTGTATTTATTACCGATGCCGGTCCGTCTGTTGATCTGGGGACCAGGCTTCAGTATCTGAACCCGTTCTTTGTCCAAGAGGACCCGCTGGAAGTACTCGTGTGCCACGTATTTTACGAGAAGGGGACTATAAGCTATATACGATTCGGCATGAGTTTTCCAGATAGGATCATCGAATTTTATGGAAAGACTGTGGAATTCAACGGCATGGCAAGACCTGAGATAGTTCCAGGTAGGCGGATGGCAAGCCTGAAAAACCAGATATCAGATAAAATTGCTTCGCAGTACCGTCTTCTCTTGAAAGAGAACACTGTGACCCTGGCTCACATCGACCACCAGATGGCATGCGTCGCATGCTCTCTAAAAACTTACTTGACTCTTGTCGCGATGACGGAAGATCCGGAAGGCCTCCTTAAAGATCAGGCCTTTAAGGATGTCTCAAGCTTTATCTCCACCTTCTATCCCATCTTCGGGGTCGATTCTCAAAATGTTGCCCGGAATTGGTTCTACCAACTCACAGAGAACCCTCAGCTTGCTGATGTGTTTCTTGAATACTACGACGGACAGCTGAAAGCAGGGAATCCCATAGATGGCTGGTTGATCCAAAATAAACTAGGTCTCGAATAGTATCATTCAGGCAGAACACACATCTGCAAGACGTCGAAAAGGACCGAAGTCCTGACATTTACGCCCATCGTTTTTCTGGCCAAGTTCGGATTATGCCGATGGAATGTGGACGCCTTGTCTTTGAACCTTCCCGGAAGGTAGCTGGAAGCCTCGTACAAAACAAGTCCACCGGGGAAACTCGTAAGGGCCGGGAGTTCTTCACCGGACAAGAGCACAAATTCCTTGAAGCGGATCGGGAGATAACTGATGTTCCAGACAATGACATGGTCATTTTCCGTATGAAGGGCCTTAATCTTCTCTGCATTGAGGAGGAACGGCTCCTGATATTCCCTTTTGACATCACCGTCAGAAATATGGATTACCGTAGGAGGGTACGAAAAACGGTTTTCCTCTTTCGAGGTCCATTCTGACAGGAGCTTGTATACATACTCGAATGCCAGGTCGCTTCGACCTTTAGTGTCACTGTCTTTGGGATCAACCCACCTGAACTGGTCGCCCGCTGCCGGCACATGGGAAAGTAGTTCCATCGGAGTATGAAAAGGCTCTGAAGACAATGCCCCGTTCCATGCCGGCCTTACATTGTTTCCATACCCGATTACGGCAATATCGTAGAGGTGACTGACTGTGCCGTCTTCAGCAATACATTTCTTTAAAAACTCTTCAATCTGGGTGTTGACACTCTCGGCAACCAAATCGGAAATGTAGTCATAATCCACATTGTCCAAGTTGGTTCCACGGGCCATCGAACAGGATTGGTCTAAAACAAACACAATCGCAGTAGGGTGAACCTCAGATATTCTTGCCCAGATATCCTCGGGGATACCTCCGATGTAATTGATGTGCACGGAACCCCGGTAATCGACCGTCAATCGTGAGAGAACCGAAGGATCCTCCTTTACGCGGGAAACAAGGTCCTGAAAATTGTGGATACATTCACCGCCTGAGTAGGGATCGCCAATCCAAAAAGACACCGTCCCTGTGTGAATGGCTTTAAGTTCAATGCTCAACAAGCACAGATCGCTGAACCTGCCCGTATCCTTCATCGCCTGTATCTGCGCGTCTGAAGGCTTGGAGGCATAAAGATGAACGCAACCATTCCGTCCTTCCAGACGTTTATCAAGCCTGTGTGTCACAGCGTCGCCTCCCGGACGGGATACGGGGATTCCGTTCCCGGCCATAGCTTCCCACGAAAAGAGGCCGCGCTCTTTCAGGATGGACGCCAGGTTGTCTTTGTCTGTAAGATGATACAGACAAGAAATCCCGAGCTCTTTAAGCTGCTCCAGGGAGTTATCGTTCCAGCCGTCAATCATTGTGTCTGTCAACAGTATACCTGTATTCTAGATCCTCAAAGTTCTCATTCTTCTGAAAGATTGATACACGCACGATGGAATTGTGTTCCGGCTCGGTTTCCACCTCATAGTACGCAAAAGGACGCATCGTGTCTACATATGTGGTTCTTCCGCAATTTAGTTGAAGATGGCTTTATCTGTCGTGTGAAAAATGTCCACTGACTTGGGTCATTAGCATTCCGCATAGACGCGAAAAATCAATTAGCCAAACTGTAAGAAATCATGCGATT
>Ga0208297_1000656_pt1 | contig 57300 bp, 53 predicted proteins | sample LMS_cellobiose_e_FD_187367 | JGI IMG/M metagenome (GOLD analysis project Ga0208297, IMG submission 187367) | Rumen-fistulated moose microbial communities from Alaska, USA - LMS_cellobiose_enrichment (SPAdes) (version 2) | ecosystem: Host-associated > Mammals > Digestive system > Stomach > Rumen... | reverse complement strand
TCCAGGAAAAGACCCAGACTAGGGGGACTACCACATCTCGTCCAGACTGAGTCTTTGCCTGTAATACAAGCACTTCAACTCTAGTCTATTTCCCCTGTTTTATCCACACTGTGCAAAACAGACTTTTAGATTTTTTACAATTTGTTAATATAATAACTTAAATGTGAAATTTTCTGTTATTATCTGCACAAACTGCCCTGTTTTATACTCCATAAGACCCGAAAAACCATGCTAGACTTGTTAACGATGAAAAGAGCCCTGTCTACAATTCTTGTGCTTCTATGTCTGCTGCTCTCCCTTTCTGCTGAAGAAGCCTACCTGGTAACGATGGTCCACGACGATATGATCACAATCGAGATGGAACTGCCGGATGGCAAGCAGATAACATTTCTTGTAAACCACAGGAAGGCAGATGAGATTCCTACCATTATCTTCAAGAACTACACTGATGTCTCTTCCTTCAGCAACACTCTTGTGAAAATAAGCAACAGCAGATCAAAGACCGCATTCATCGGAGAGTGCAGCACAGTCGACAGGAACTTCAACATCAAGGACTACAAGGTGATCCCACAGGAGTTCCTGGATGACAGGAAGGACCACAGGAAAGCCTGGAAGGCATCCTTCAAGGAGATGGACAAGCTGCTGAAGTCGGCCCTGAAGGAAAAGGAGCTGGAACTGGTCATCGAGAATCCGAAGAGCAGGACGAAGGATACCATATCACTTGAGCTCGAGGCCTCCTCTGCCAAGGAAGCACTGAAGGCCTGGAACAGGTTCAAGGACACCTTCTACGAATAGGCTTCCAAATATATATAGGACTGCTTCTGCTCTTCTGACACGAAAAATATGATAAATATATTGCGAAAACAGGAATAAATGTGTATAAGAAAATAGCAAAAGATATTGGGGCTGTAGCTCACCTGGCTAGAGCGATTGAATGGCATTCAATAGGTAGTCGGTTCGATCCCGATCAGCTCCAAAGCAAACAACTCTCTGCAAGTCAGGGAGTTGTTTCATTTTACAGTGCCCCAGCGGAACTACCCCCCTTGAAAGGCTGATTTTGATCGTCACAAAAACGAAAAGCTGGTGAGCACTCCCGACGAGCATCCGACCAGCGGTCGTTTCCAACGAAACGAATCAGGTAATCTTCAGAGTCAGTAAACTGACCAACATAGCGTCAGCACAAGTAAACCACTGGGAGAGTCTTTTCCTGTACTTCCGATTACAACTGAAAAAACACTCTCATCCATGAAATAGATGTAGTTCAAACACATCATGCGTTTTCTCATGCGTTTATTTTTAATATGCTACGCAAGAACTCTGTATAAATTATTTGATATACTATATAGAGTTATCCATTTTGTTCTTTTGATTCTTGCGTTTTTTCATGCGTTTTCTCATGCGTTTTTTCATGTATCTCAGGGCTTAATCGCCATGTCAAGTTTGAGCCGGATCTAATATTACAGATCAAACCTTCTTCTCTGAGATTTCTGAGCAAGTTGTCAATTTTATTTCTCTTCTGGTTTTCCAACACGTCGTTCTCTTCTTCATGTACGATATTTTCCGGATTTCCCGGATATTTCGCACTATGCTACGAAACTACGCAGGTTCTATATTGGCCTCTTCGCTTTTGTCAGTAGATGAATGCAGCTCCGATGAAGGGCTGGACATATATGCCCTTCTCGAAGTCGAAGGTTCCATCCCCATGGTCTCCGTTTCCTGGATACTTCGAGTAGTAGATGCACATGAAGGGCACATCGACCTCGACTCCGGCCCGGAGCATCAGCCTGTCTGTAAGCATGTACCTTCCTGCTACCTTTCCCGCAATGTACAGTGAGAAGAAATGGAAGACGTAGTCCTCATCCTCATGCTCACCTGACATGTATTCAAGACCGGCACCGAGGGAAACATCCATACTTCTTCTCTCGTCAAACAGATGCTGATATGACCTCATGAGATCGAGGCCGAGACCTGTGAAGTAGTAATCCTTCTTCTGGTCCCAATCGTCATACTTGTAGATTGTCGGCATGAATGAGGTGGCAGTACAGGAAAAGCCCCAGCCATCTTCGTTGTAGTGGGCACCATCGAAGTTCAGAGCAAAGCTTTCAGAGTAGATTTCGCTGGCAATCGTACAGTGCAGGATATCCTTCCGATCCATCTGGTATCCCAGGGAGAGACCAAGATAGCCCTTCTGATTGGAATCATCATCTGCACACAGGGCTGCTGATAAAAGAACTAAGATGAATAAAAGGACTATGGTCTTCTTCATACAGCCTCCAGCTTCAATAAAATCTAGCACAGATTCAGCAGAAATTGGTAGATTATTTCCCCCCTCCCCCGGATCAATAGTGCAGAGTACAGCCCAGGAATGGAGTCAGGAAGACGCCGGTCTCCTCCTCTGGTGCCTCCGCACTGCTGAAGCGGAAGCTCGATCCGGCAACGATGCTGGTATCGAAGCCGAAAAGGAGGCCCAGGCGGTCCGAAATCTCGTAGATTCCATTTGCAGAGAACACCAGATCGAACCAGAGTATGGTATCTTCTTTGCCATTGTACCAGGAGACTGCAGGGCCGATGCCGACAATGGCATCCAATTTCCTGCCAATATCGACTTTGAGGCCATAACCGAGAAATCCACTGCCAAGCACATAGATATCATCGGCTTCGTTCTCCTCGAAAATGCTGTCCTTCATCACGAAGCAATGCCCTACTGAGAGAGAGTAGATGAGGCCATTGTTGTCCCGAGGGCCGAAGAACTGACCTCCTCGGAGGCCCAGATTACCATTTATGAAATCATAGGAATATTCGATTTCGTATTCGTCAGTGTAGGTCACAGTTCCCGAGTCCAGCCCAACGGTCGCACCCAGAAACCCCTCTGCCGCCAGGGAGAAGGCTATTGCAAGCAGCATGATCAAAGATATCAGAAGCCTCTTCATACTATTTCAATTATGCTTTCTACTTCACAAAAGAATCAATGAACAATGCTCAGTATCGGTATACAGCACCTGCAAAGCCTCTGACTGCATAGCCGGTGATCGACTGGTCATATCCGCTCAGACTGATCCTATCATCGTCGGCCTCGACGACAAGAGGAATGTCGATATCTGCACCAGCGTAGAGGCCAAGGGACCTGTTGAACATGTACACAAGCTCAAGGGTTCCGGTAAGGTCGACATTGTAGAACTTGATATGCTCCTTCTTGGAGTAGGATACGGAAACACCCAAGGCCCTTATGAACTCGAGCCTTTTTTGGATGTGGCTCCTCATTGCAAAGTCGCAGGACAGCTCGCCGATATAGTCTGCATCGTCAAGGAAGACGTACCCCGCCCTGTAGAGGATGCCGATGCGGTCGGTCTCACCGACAAAGGTCGCACCGCGGATTATCACGGAGGAGTAGTTGTACTCCTTGTCGATCTTCTGCTCGTAGCCACCTGCGATGCTTATATCGGTATCGGAAAAGCCATAGCCGAAATCTGCACCGATAAAGCCGGTCTGTGCAAAGACCGGAAACGAGGACAGGAGCATAGCAAGCAGGATCAATCTCTTCATCATGCTACCAATTATAGATAAGCTGGTGCCGATAGGCAATCTATCCAAGCAGCAGCTTCAGCTTCGAAAGCCTCGAGATGGCCTCATCAAGGGTCTCTTTGCACCTTGCAAAGTGAAGACGGATGAGGTTGTTGACCTCCTCTCTGAAGAAGCTTGAGCCTGGGACTGCGGCAACTCCGATATTCTTTATCATCCACTCGCAGAACTCCAGGTCCGTGTACCCCTTGAACCTTGGCAGATCCAGGAACTCCTGGATGTCGACAAGCACGAAGTAGGTTCCCTGCGGAATGTTGTGCTTGAGCCCTGCCCTGTCCAGACCTGCAAGGAAGTAGTCCCTCTTCTCTGTGTAGATCCGGTTGAGTTCCTCGTAGTAGCTATCAGGGAAGTTCAGTCCTACAACTGCAGCCTCCTGGAGCGGAGCTGCGGCCCCGACTGTCAGAAAGTCATGGACCTTCCTTGCACCCTCCACGACCTCGGCATTGGCAATGAGGTAGCCAAGACGCCAGCCTGTGATCGAAAAGGTCTTCGAAAGGGAGTTGCAGGATATCGTGTGATCGAACATTCCGGGTATGGATGCCATGTAGTTCATTGTGTGCGGTGCATAGACAAGATGCTCATAGACCTCATCCATCACTGCAAAGGCATCGTACTTGAGGCAGAGGGCCGCAATATCTTCCAGCTCCTTTCGTGTGAATACCTTTCCACAGGGGTTGGATGGATTGCAGATTATGATTGCCTTTGCACCTGCTCTGAAGCCATCCTCGATAAGAGGAAGATTCACTTCATATTCTGGTGGTACAAGCGGAATGTAGATGGGCTCTGCGCCAGAGAGGATCGCATCTGCTCCGTAGTTCTCATAGAACGGAGAGAAGACCATCATCTTGTCTCCTGGATTGCAGATTGTCATCATGGCGGCCATCATCGCCTCTGTGCCGCCGCAGGTGATGACGATCTCGGAGTCCGGGTCGACCGTCCTTCCAAAGGCTCTGCTCTGCTTTCCTGCAATGGCCTCTCTCAGATTACTTGCTCCAAAGGTCACGGAGTACTGGTGCGGACCCTCATATGCGACCTGTGCAAGGCGGTCCAGCATCGCCTTGGGTGGGTCGAAATCGGGAAAGCCCTGGGAGAGGTTTATGGCGCCATGCTCATCGCTGATCCTTGTCATCCTTCTTATTACGGAATCTGTAAAGGTCCCTACTCTATCGCTGAGCCTAGGCATTCTCACCCTCCAGGAACTTCTCTGCATTTGCAATCTGGCGTTCTACATCCTCAAAGGAGGTTCCGCCGTAGCTCTTTCTGTTTCTCACGCAGTTGTCTACCGAGAAGCGTGACATATCGACAAGAGCAGGATCGATATGGACCTGTCTCAGGTCGTTCTCGTCGACATCGCAAAATCGCTTGCCACAGGCCTCGCAGTACTTCACAAGGTTGCCTACCATCTCATGGGCAGTGCGGAATGGGATGCCTCTCGTCACCAGATACTCTGCGATATCGGTCGCCTCGATGAAACCCTTCTCGAGCTGCCTTGCAAGCACATCCTCTCGGAAGGTTATGTTGTCAAGCATTCCTGTAAAGACAAGGAGAGTCTGCTCAAGTGTATGGATGCTGTCAAAGAGCGCCTCTTTGTCCTCCTGGTAGTCCTTGTTCAGTGTAAGGAAGGTTCCCTTCAGCAGGGTAAGCAGCGAAACGAGGTTGCCGATCGTCCTGCTGGCCTTTCCCCTTACAAGTTCTGCGATATCCGGATTCTTCTTCTGTGGCATGATAGAAGAACCAGTACAGTAGCTATCGTCTATCGAAATAAAGGAGAATTCCTGCGAATTGAAGACGATAAGCTCCTCAGCAAAACCGGAGAGATGACTCATCGTCAGTGCAGCATTGAAGAGGTACTCGGCAAAGTTGTCCCTGTTTCCTACAGTATCGAGAGCATTCTCGCTCGGAGCAGAGAAGCCCAGAAGTCTCGTGGTCTCGAATCTGTCTGTCGGCAGTGTTGTGCCAGCAAGGGCACAGGCACCGAGAGGATTGATATTCACACGCTTTCTCATCTCTGAGAATCTTTCGAGGTCCCTTCTGAGGCCCTGGAAGTGCGCCATGTAGTAGAAGCCCACTGTGATCGGCTGGGCATGCTGCAGATGTGTAAAGCCCGGCATCAGTACATCCTGCTGCTTTCTGGCCTTCTTCACTATCATTGCAAGAAGATTCTTGAGGTACTCGATTGTCACTTCGAGCTCGTGACGCAGGAAGAGAGTCTCGTCAACGACATTCTGGTCGTTCCTGCTGCGTGCAGTGTGGAGTCTCTTTCCGGGTTCTCCGATCACCTGGGTCAGCTCCTTCTCGATGACCATCATTATGTCCTCATCGATGGCCTTGAACTCGACTTCACCCCTGTCGAGCCTCTCCTTTACAACATCAAGTCCCCGCTGTATTTCGCTGTTGTCCTCATTCGAGATTATCCCCTGCTTTGCAAGCATATTCGCATGTGCCCTGCTCGCCTCGATGCTGTAGCTGTAGAGGATGTTGTCGAACATTATCGACGCATTGTATTCGGCAGCGATATTGCCAAGAGACTTCTCGAATCTGCCTCCCCAGAGATTTGTATTCATTTTCTCTCCTCCAGAATCCTGAAATATTCACTGATTGCAGCAAGTCCCTTCTTCAGGACCTCTGTATCGGCCGCATAGCCTATTCGCATGCACCTCTCCTCGTCGAAGCACTCGCCCGGAGTAACGAAGGCTCCAGTCTGCTTGTACATCTCCTCGCAGAGCTTTCGCGATGGAATGTTGTAGTCGTAGTAGACCAGAGCAGTGGTGCCGGCCTTGGGCTTTACATAGTGGACCATCTTCTCGGATGAAACCCACCTGTCAAGAATCTCGAGATTGGTCCTTACGATCGAACGGTTCCTTTTGAGGATTTCTCCCACATGTCTCAATGCCAGGGATGCGATCGCATCGTCTATCATGCCAACGCTTATCAGGTTGTAGTCCCTGTGAGAGAGGCAGGATCTTATGAAATCCATATTGTGGCAGCAGATCCAGCCGACTCTTATTCCTGCAAGGGAGAAGACCTTGGACATGCTGCTTACGCTGATTCCTCTATTGTAGAGGTCTGCAATCGATTCAGAGTACCCATCCTCCTGGGTAAGATGGCGGTAGACCTCGTCGCACATTATGTAGGCATTCGACTTCAATGCGATGTCTATGATGTTGCGGAGCATCTCGGTGCTCATCAGTGCACCTGTCGGGTTGTTGGGATTGTTGATGCAGATCAGCCTGGTCTCCGGTGTCACGAGACTCTCGATCTCATTCAGATCCGGCAGGTATCCATTCTCTTCCTTCAGCTTCACGACCTTGACATCTGCACCATAGCTTTCGGGGATGGAATAGAGCTGCTGGTAGGTAGGCATGATGCTTATCACCCTATCGCCAGGCTTCACCAGAGAGTAGAAGACGTGGTGGTTTGCGCCTGCAGCTCCGTGCGTGATGACGATATTGTCCTTCCTCATCGTCTTGTAGAGATTGACGATTCCTCTCTTCAGTTCATCGGAACCCTCGATGTCTCCATACGTGAGCCTTCGCTCTGTGATGGATGCAAGGAAGCGCTCTCTGTTCTCTCCAGTGAGCTTGAACAGTTCATCGAGGCTAACGCTGTCGACGCAGGTCTCCGCTATGTTGTACCTTGCGCCGACCTCCCAGGCATTCATCCACTCCTCTACAAGAAAAGGCTTTATATCCATCTCTCCTCCTAAAAGAAAAGGCCTCCATGACAGCTCCTTATAGCATTTCTGCCGTACCTACGGATCCGTCCTGGACGCCCTTTTGTCCCCACCCGGTGGTGAGGAAGGTTAATATGATTTCTACTCAAGTATAAAACACATAATGAAAATATTATCAAGTTTATGTATCATGGGAATCTATGGAAATAAGACATACAACGATGGACGACCTCGATGAGGTAATGAAGATATTCGATATTGCAAGAGAGACCATGAGACGCTCGGGGAACATGAACCAGTGGATAAAGGGCTACCCTTCCCGCAGCCTGATCACAGCAGATATCGAAAGCAACAACAGCTATGTAGTTACAGAGAATGGAGAGATCGTTGCCGCCCTTGCCTTCATCGTCGGAGAGGATCCGAGCTACAGAGAGATAGATGGCGCCTGGCTGAACGATGAGGCCTATGGTGTCATTCACCGCATTGGGACAAATGGCAAGGTAAAGGGTGTCATTCCATTCGTCGTCGACTACGCATTCACAAGAGTTTCGAACATAAGAATCGATACCCACGCAGACAACAGGATAATGCAGCACGTACTTGAGAAGAACGGCTTTGTTCGCTGTGGGACAATAATCATCGAGGATGGGACAGAGAGGGTTGCCTTCCAGAAGGTGAAGTAGCCCGGTCAAGGCCAGGACAAAAAAAATCCTGGCCTAAGCCAGGACTTCTTTCCTGCCGTCTTCCATCAATAGCAGAAGGAGCAGCCGAAGAATGGAGATACGAGACATCCAGTGGTTTCATCTGGATCGGTAGCGGAATCATCGGAGAACTCACAGGTTCCGAGGAACTTCACCTCTGCACCGAAGATCAGAGCGAACTTCCTTGAAAGCTTGTAATCGCCCGTCAGAGAGACGAAGCCACCACCATAGGTAACCGATTCATCTTCATTGCCGAAGGAGACTCCAGCACCGCCGACTCCGATAATTGCTTCCATTTTTTCGCCGAGATTCATTCTGAATCCATAGCCAACAGAAGCGGAAACAACTGCGTCGATATCATCGGAAGAATCGATTGCACCGTTCTTGTACTTTGTACAGCCACCAATACCGAGAGAATAGACAATACCGTGGTGAGCACTCTTTCCAAAGAAGTGGCCACCTCTCAGGGCACCATAGAAATTCTCGATATCGTAATCCACATCGGTACCGGAAATCTCGTTGGTGATGGTTCCGATTTCATAGGAAGCAGCTCCACCAACAAAGCCCTTTGCAGATGCTACCGAGAGAACTACAGCTGCAATCAATAGCAGTAAGAAAAATTTCTTCATAAAGACCTCACTTGTCAGAATTATTTTGCCAATAGCAGTTTTTACAGTCCAATTATCAACCGGAAGAAGGACTTAATCAACCAAAATAGTATTCTATGCCCTCGCTAAGATACTGTTCTCTCTTTTCTGGTTCCACATCCAGTCCTTCGATCGAATAGAGTTCAGTGTCCTCGATTCCGAACATCCTGAAAAGATCTCTCACATACTCGTAGCCATGATTCGAAGAAAGAATTCCACCGGAAGTACAGAAATATCGGGCCTTCTTTGCCCTGCAAAGTCCCTGATAGCCCGATGCTGTCATCCTGAAGGTGATTCCTGCAATGGATACGTGCTCGAGATAGACCTTGAGGCAGGATGGGAAGGAAAGGTCCCAGTAAGGTGCTGCGACTATGATCTCATCTGCATCCCTCAGCTCTCGTGCAAGGGCGCAGAACTCGTGCTTCTCCTTCTCTTCTGCAGAAAGCCCATCTCTCAGTGAAAGCTCCTCCTTTCCAAGAGGCTGAAGACCTGACGAGGCAAGGTCCAGAAGCGAGACCTCGATATCCTGTTCCTTTATCGTCTCCAGATATCTGGTATAGAACCTTCTGGTTGCCGAGACATCTCCACGGACACACGCATCTACTATGAGCAGTTTCATCTCACTCCTCCTGTCAGTTCTTGAAGCTGTGGACCGGGGCAGGGATTCTTCCTCCGCGCTTGATGAAGGTCTCGCAGGAGAATGTGTTCACTGGCATTATCGGAGCATAGCCGAGAAGGCCTCCGAACTGGGCACTCTCACCTACACCCTTTCCGATTACAGGAATGACCCTGACAGCTGTCGTCTTCTGGTTTATCATGCCGATTGCCATCTCGTCGGCAATGACACCTGCAATCGTGTACTCGCTTGTGTCTCCGGGGATTGCAATCATGTCGAGACCGACAGAGCAGACACAGGTCATCGCCTCGAGTTTTTCAAGTGTCAGGCTGCCAGCCTGGACTGCCTCTATCATGCCGTGGTCCTCACTGACTGGAATGAAGGCACCCGAGAGGCCGCCAACGTAGCTCGATGCCATGATTCCACCCTTCTTCACATTGTCATTCAGAAGAGCCAGGGCTGCAGTCGTTCCGGGAGCACCGACTCTCTCAAGACCCATGCCCTCCAGTATCTCCGCAATCGAATCACCAACAGCGGGAGTCGGGGCCAGAGAAAGGTCGACTATGCCGAATGGGATATCCATCCTCCTCGAAGCCTCCTGTGCAACGAGCTGACCAAGCCTGGTTATCTTGAAGGCTGTCTTCTTGATGCACTCGCAGAGAGCTCCGAAATCCCTTCCTTCGACCTCTGCAAGAGCATGCTTTATTACTCCTGGGCCACTTACACCTACATTTATTACGTTATCGGTCTCTGTGACACCGTGGAAGGCTCCGGCCATGAACGGATTGTCATCCGGAGCATTGCAGAAGACGACGAGCTTTGCACAGCCGATCGAATCTCTATCCTTTGTCCTTTCTGCAGTCTGCCTGACGATTCTTCCCATGAGAGCAACAGCATCCATGTTGATACCGGTCTTCGTGGAACCGAGATTGACCGATGCGCAGATGTTGTCCGTAACAGCAAGGGCTTCGGGGATGCTCCTTATAAGAAGCTCCTCACTATGGGTCATTCCCTTTGCAGGAAGGGCCGAGTAGCCTCCGAGGAAGTTGACCCCGCACTCCTTTGCTGCCCTGTCGAGGGTCTTTGCGATGGAGACGAAATCCTTCTCGCTTCTGCAGGCAGAGGCACCTATCAGTGCAATCGGAGTCACTGATATTCTCTTGTTGACGATAGGGATTGCGTACTCCCTCTCGATCTCGTGTCCGGTCTTGACGAGGTCTTTTGCTACAGCTGTTATCTTCCTGTAGATATTCTCGTTCAGCCTGTCCATATCGTCGCTTATGCAGTCAAGAAGGGAGATGCCAAGGGTTATGGTCCTGACATCCAGGTTCTCCTTCTCTATCATTGCATTGGTCTCGATGACTTCGTTTATGTTGATCATTCTCAGATCCTCTGCATCTTGTTGAAGATGTCCTCTCTCTGGAGCTTGATGATGACACCAATCTCCCTGCCGAGGGCTTCCAGTTCATCCGAAAGTACAAGGAACTCCTTTGTGGCAGCACTTGTATCCGTGATCATCATCATATTGAAGAAGCCATCTACGATGGTCTGGCTGATATCCAGAATGTTCACACCGTTGCTGGCAAGATAGGTACAGACCTTGGCTATGATGCCCACCTGGTCACGTCCAACTACAGTAATTATCGACTTGCTCATGTTCTTCTCCCTGGAGATATCGTCATTATTCTATAAATAGGAATTAGCTACAAGCATGCAGGAAAAGGGCATTTTGAAAAAAATATTCTAACAATAGTGATTTTAGTGGTATCATAATAAATTATTATACATAGATAGATGGAGCGACAATGGACTCGTTTATTACCTACGTGACAACTACACCAGAGTGGAGATACCTGCTGCGCATACTGATCGCAGCAATCTGTGGAGGCTGCATAGGCCTGGAAAGAGAGCAGAGACTGAAGAATGCCGGCATAAGGACCCACATACTCGTTGCAATGGCCGCCTCTCTCATGATGATCGTATCAAAGTATGGCTTCTTCGACGTGGTCGTCTTCAACAGCGTACAGGTCGATGCCTCCCGTATCGCGGCCAGTGTAGTTTCTGCAATAGGTTTCCTGGGTGCAGGCGTCATCTTCGTCAGGAAGGACAATGTCATAGGAGTCACAACCGCAGCTGGCCTCTGGGGCACTGTAGGTGTGGGAATCACAATTGGAGCAGGCCTCTACATAACCGGCATCACAATGTCCGTTCTGATGATCTTCATCCAGTTCATCATGCACTGGAAGAAGCTCGCATTCTCCCATGCAATCACAGGCTCTGTCACATTGATTCCGAACGATCCTTCGATCCCGGTCAGCGATATGGGCACCGTATTCAAGAACCATGAGCTCACAGTAAAGACACTGAGAGCCGAGAAGACCGATGACGGCATCATCATCTCGGCAAACCTCATCTTCGACAGGGCCCTCCCTCTAGAGGAGCAGGTAGAGAAGCTGGAGGATATCGGAAAGGTCATAAACATCGACGTTTCGATCTACGGCTGAGGAGAGAAAGAGGGAGGCAGATGCCTCCCTTCTTATTCTCATCATATATAACGATTTTTTATACATGTATTACTTTTATCAACATTTGTAGATACTGTTTTCTTCCATCCTCTACCAGATAAAAGAACGAGGCCGCAATTGCGGCCCCGTATCGGATCCGAGATCCGGCCATTACTTCTTTGCTGCCTTGTGGGTAACGACAACTGCGCAGGATGCATCACCAGTGATGTTGACGACTGTTCTGCCCATATCGAAGATTCTGTCGACACCGGCAACCAGAGCGATACCGTCGACAGGAAGACCGACAGATGCAAGAACCATTGCAAGCATGATCATACCGGCACCTGGAACACCTGCAGTACCGATGGAAGCGAGTGTTGCAGTGAGGACGATTGTGATCATCTGGCCGAAGCTGAGGTTGATACCATAGCAGGCTGCGATGAAGATTGCACATACGCCCTGATAGATTGCTGTTCCGTCCATGTTGATGGTTGCACCGAGTGGGAGGACGAAGGAGGTGATCTCCTTGTCGGCACCCATCTTGTCACAGCACTCCATGTTGATCGGAAGGGTTCCGACCGAGGAGGCCGACGAGAATGCGAAGATCATTGCAGGAGCCATGCTCTTGAAGAAAGTCACAGGGGACATGCCACCCATCGTAGCGACTGTTGCAGAGTATACGACTGCCATGTGGATGATGTAGCAGATGTATGCACAGAGCAGGACCATGGCGAGAGATCCGATGATCTGAGCGCCGTTGGCTGCGACTACTGGACAGAGAAGACAGAAGACACCTATCGGGGAGAGCTTCAGGATGAGCTCCATGATCTTCATCGAGATATCGTTGCAGGCGCCTATCAGCTCGACTGCCGGAGCGGTCTTCTCATCCTGGATGATGATGATGGCAAAGCCGACAAAGAGTGCGATCACGATTACCTGGAGCATCGATGCACTGTACAGCGGAGCGATACAGTTGGATGGGAAGATGCCAACGATGGTATCCATGAACGAGGTTGCTGCCTTGGCCTGATAGGAGAGGTCCGTCGTTGCGATCTTCGGGAAGAAGCCCTTGAAGATCGATGCTCCGATGAGACCGATCACAATTGCGAATGCAGTTGTGCAGAGGTAGTAGACGATAGTCCTGAGACCGATGGCACCGACCTTCCTGATATCCTTCATGCTTATGACGCCGCTGATTATCGAGAAAAGGACAACAGGGACGACGATGAACTTTACCAGATTGAGGAAAATGGTACCGAATGGCTTGATGTAGTGGTTTGCGAAGTCTGCGTGAGCACTTCCAAGAACAAGACCAACAATGATAGCAAGAATCAGGGCGATGAAAATCTGCCCAGCCAATGAAATCTTCTTCATTTTTGCCTCCTATTTACTGTGTAAATACTAACACAGTTTTTCGTATGTACATGTACAAAATGTAAAGATTGAACAAATGTATACGTTTTCACATAAACTTCATTTGCCTTTGGAAGACCATTTTTGTAAATCTGATAGCGAAAGGAGATCTAAAGCATATGAAGAAATCATTGATTATCGGACTGTGCATCGCATTGATTGCACTCTCCACACTTTCTGCTGCCACCAGTGCGAAGAATCTCTATGAGGAGTTCGACAAGGCAGCAATCGACAGGGACATCGCTCTTGCAATGAATAAGTACGATGAGCTTGGAAAGAGGATTGCCAAGGAATCAGAGACCCTCGACAAGAGTCTGGACAAGGCCATCAGGAACAGCAACTCCAATCTGTACTACGAGACCCTGGACTCCCTGAGAGAGCTTAAGGGATACAGGATGAATGAGACCCAGAGCTCGGCACTCGAAGAAGCAATCATACAGAAGCAGGATACCGAGGCTGCCAAGTGGCTCTATGAGAACAGCCCATACTACAGCCCGACCCTCTCCATAAAGGCAGAGAGCAAGGGTGACAACTACTCCTACTCCAGAAGCTCCAGCACAATGTACTGTCCTGGAACGGAGATCGAGCTTCCGACAGCACTCTCAGGCTCCTCCTCTGCAGGACAGCTTGCAGGCTTTGGCCTCACACCTGATGTAAAGGACTATGAACCAGGAGAGAAGATCACGATGCCATTCACAAGCCAGGTGCTCTATGCTGTCTTCACACCAGGAGTCACCTTCACCGATGCAAGGACCGGCTTCGACAGTGGCCTTGTAGAAGCAAAGGAGGGAGATGTCATCTCCGTTCCAGAGCTCGAGGCAAAGGATGATGCGATCTTCGACGGCTTCTACGATGCATCCACAAGGCAGTACATCGCAGCTGATGAGAAGGAGTATACAGTAAAGGGAAACGGAGCCACCTTCGAGGCTCTGTGGAAGCATCTTGCAATCACAGAGGTCAAGGCTGGAGGATACGATATCAACGGTCTTCCAAAGGGAGTCCAGATTCCTCTGACTGTCTACTTCGAGAATGATGGCAACGAGGCACTCAGGGATCTCTCTGTAGAGCTCTCGATCAAGGGAGAGGGTGCAAGACTTGTCAACACTTCTGCAACAGCCCGCTACCTTGACGATGGAGAGAGCACCTTCATGAGAGGAACACAGCTTGTGATCGACAGAAATGCTGCAAGCGGCTCGACATTCACACTGACTGTAAAGGCTACAGACAGAGACGGAAGCACCTTCACAAAGGATTTCCTTCTGAAGAATCTCATATGATGTAACCTTTCAATCAGAAGCTTGTTTACTCTTGTGTAGTCGGTGACTGAACACAATTCATAACTTTCTGGCCACTAGGATCCACCGCTTTTTCCAATCAGCCTAGTGGCTTTTCTTTGCCCTCAGGACTCTTCGAGCTCCCTTCCGAGCTTTACACCCCAGCTTCTTCTGAAGCCATCCATCAGCCTCATGACTCTGAGAGTCTCGCTCCATGGCATATCATAGCTTTCAAGTCTTCCTGCCTCGATCGCCTTCTTTGCCGCAATGAACTCGTACTCATAGCCATTGTACTCATGATTCAGTGGATACTGTGCCATGAGGACCGAATTCTTGGTACCGGACCAGAGCTTGATGAGCTTTGGATTGTTGATGTTGTCGACCTCGATGAAACCATCCTCTCCCTGGATTATGCCCCTCTTGTGGGTATCGGCCTCAGTGTCGGTGCTCATGGTCGCTGTAGAGCCATCCTCGAACTGGAAGAGCATCTCCTCTCTGATGTCGGCTCCCCTCTCGTTCTTCGTGCAAAGGCCAGCCATCTTCGAGATTGGAACGCCCTCCCTGGCCATCAGGACGAAGTTTATCACATAGACACCCAGGTCAAGGATTGCACCACCACCCTGCTCCGGCATCGATATCCTGTCCTTCCAGACTATCTTTGCACCCAGCTTGGCGCTGACATTCGTCACCTTTCCGATTCTCTGGATCAGGTGCTTTATCAGGGTCCTTGCCGGCTGGTACCTCGTCCAGATCGCCTCCGAAACGAAGAGGTGCTTCGAGCGGGCCAGGGCAAAGACCTGCTCTGCCTCCTCGGCATTCACAGTGAAGGCCTTCTCGCAGATGACGTTCTTGCCACCATTCAGGCAGAGCATCATATGCTCGTAGTGGAGCGAGTGTATGGTAGTCACGTAGACGAGCTCCACCTCGGCATCCTCTGCAAGCTCCGCATAGGAGCCATAGGCCCTTTCAATGCCGAACTGTGAAGCAAATGCCTTCGCTCTGTCGATATCTCTTGCAGCACAGGCTACAACCTCCATCCCCTCAAGGGCCTTTATCATTCCAACATTCTTGCTTGCTATGTGGCCGCAGCCAAGTATTCCGACTTTCATAGCCCCCATTATAAATGGAAAGGACAAAATCAGCTACAAATGTTATGCTCTTTGGAAAGGAGAATCATATGGATCGTGCACTTATAGATAGCTACAAGAGATTTCTCGATGAAGGAAAGACCGAGAGGGAGTGTGTCAGCAGGACAGTGGAGCTTGCCAGGGCAAAGGGCTTTGTCGAACTCTGTGAGAAGGACTCTCTCCAGGCAGGAGACAGAGTCTACTTCGTCAACAGGGACAAATCACTGGCCCTCTTCGTCATTGGAAGGAACAGACTCGAGGAGGGAATGAATATCCTCGGTGCTCATATCGATTCACCACGCCTCGACCTCAAGATGAGGCCGCTCTTCGAGAAGGAGGGCATCGTCTATCTCAACACCCACTACTATGGTGGCATAAAGAAGTACCAGTGGGTCACGATGCCGCTTGCAATCCACGGTGTAGTCTTCAGGAAGGATGGAACTGCAGCCCTGGTAGAGATCGGCGAGGATGAAGAGGACACTGCACTCTGCATCTCGGACATCCTTCCTCACATTGCCCAGGAGCAGATGAAGCTCTCTGCAGGAGAATTCATCAAGGGCGAGGAGCTCGATCTGGTAGTAGGTCTCACTCCAGAGGGAAAGGAGGATGAAAAGGACAGGGGCAGAAATGCGATCATGGCGATCCTGAAGGAGAGATACGATATCGACGAGGACGACTTCCTGTCGGCAGAGCTCGAGGTCGTTCCTGCAGGCAGGGCAAGGGACATGGGTCTCGACAGGTCGATGGTCCTTGCCTACGGCCAGGATGACAGAGTCTGCGCCTACACCTCCCTAAGGGCAATTATCGATATGGAGTCCGTTCCAGAAAGAACAGCCTGCTGTCTTCTGGTCGACAAGGAGGAGATCGGCTCTGTCGGAGCAACAGGCATGGATTCCCTGCTCCTTGAGAACATCACAGCAGAGGTGCTTGCAAAGTGCGGAGAGAAGGATGCAATTTCCATCAGACGCTGTCTCAGGAACTCGTATATGCTTTCAAGCGATGTGAACAGCGCATATGACCCACAGCATGCAGATCTGTACGACAGGGCGAACTCCTCTGCTCTCTCCGGAGGCGTCGTCTTCAGCAAGTATACAGGTTCACGCGGCAAGGGAGGAGCAAGCGATGCCGACCCTGAATTCATCGCAAAGCTCAGAAAGGTCCTGGACGAGAACAAGGTAAGATTCCAGATGGCAGAGCTTGCAAAGGTGGATGTCGGTGGCGGTGGTACGATAGCAAAATACTGTGCATGGTACGGCATGGAGGTCATCGACTGCGGAGTTGCAGTCCTCTCCATGCACGCCCCATTCGAGATCACAAGCGCAGAGGACATCACCTCTGCATACGAGTGCTACAGAGCATTCCTGACACTTTGAGGAGGATGATATGGATACAGCAGGATTGAGTGAATTCATTGATCGGAGATGTCTTCTGACAGCTGGAGACAGCAAGGCCTTCAACTCGATGACGATCGGCTGGGGAAGCTTCGGAAGGCTGTGGAACAAGCCGGTCTGCACGGTCTTCGTGCGTCCAAGCAGATACACATACGACTTCATGGAGGAGAACGACTACTTCACTGTACAGTTCCTGAAGGACGGAAACCAGGAGGCACTCAAGGTGATGGGAGTCGTCTCTGGCAGGGATGAGGACAAGGTCAAGCTTGCAGGCCTCACTCCTGTCTTCCTCGAAAAGGGTGTGACATACAGGGAGGCCTACCTCACAGTCGTCTGCAGGAAGATATTCCATCAGGATCTGGACAGTGAGTGCATCGCACCCTCCGACCTCAAGGACTTCTACTCAGGCGAGGATGAGAACAACTTCCATCGAGTCTACGTTGGAGTGATCGAGGACATCATCAGGGCATAGCCTTCCAGCCGCCCTCGACAAGTCTTTCAAGGGATGTGTATATACTGACGATCCTGCCGGTACTGCCATCCCTTATTATGTATTCGTTGACCATTGCATCCAGAAATGCAATGTAGCCTCTGCGCCCATCCGAATTGGTGACCAGGCAGCCTCTGGAGTCGGTAAAGTATCCAGGATCTGCACATGAGAGCACCATTCTCGTCAGCTTCCTTTCATCTCTCTTCATCACTCTCCTCCTTTACCTGGAGGATAGTCCCTTCAACGCGACATATGATGTCGTTGCGATCAGAAAACGAACTGTATCATCAGCATATATCCGGCTGTTCCCAGGACTATCGACAGCATCATCTGTCTCTTGTAGATGTATGAGCCTACTGTGAGGAGAGTTCCGACAAGACAGGCCATCACCTCGGCCCTGTCGTAGTCGAAGACTCCCTTGAAGCTGTAGACGACAAGGAATGCAAGCAGAGCTCCCGGAAGGACCCTTCCGAGATACCTGATCACCTGTGGTCTTTCCCTGTCGGAGGGGAATATGATGAAGGGCAGGAACCTTGTAAGCAGTGTTGCCAGTGAGATTATGACGATTGTGATTACGGCCTGTAGGTTTGTCATGCACTCTTCTCCTCTAGAAGTGGCCTCATCACAAGCAGAGCGACTGTCAAAAGCACAAGGGCTGGCAGTATGAAGCTCTCCTTCAATACGATCAGGGTCAGGATGCAGACAGAAAGGCCGGTAAGGCTGCTCATCTTCTCCCTGGCATTAAGGACATAGCTGACGAACATCACTTCGAAGAGGGCTGTCAGCACGAACTCGATTCCTTCTGTATTGAAATGGATGAAGGAACCCAGGATGGAGCCGAGCAGCACACTTGATATCCAGTAGCTCTGGTCCAGCAGGTTCACAAAGAGCCTGAAGGAAAAGACATCGACGTCAGGAGGAACAGTTACCGAGCAGTGGATCGAGAAGGCCTCGTCGGCAGTCGAGTAGATGAGATAGGGCTTCCTGAACCCCGCACCCCGGTATAGGTCCAGAGTGGAAAGGCCGTAGAAGATGTGCCTTGCTCCTACTGCAAGGGCCAGGAAGAATGTCTCGACTGGTGCAAATGTCGAAAGGAGGATTCCAGGAATGAGAAACTCTGTAGCCCCGGAGAAGATGAGGATGGTATCCAGTACCGGAAGGAAGAAGGGCATTCCCATCGACCTGTGGTAGATTCCACAGGCAACACCGAGCGGAAAGTAGCCTGCCAGGATAGGTAGTGTATAGGGAAATGCAGCCCTGAAGGCCCTGAGAGTTCTAGAATCCATACCTAGGAAATTCTATTGAGTTGAAGGTTGCTGTTCAATGAACAAGCGTCACCATATCTGTTGTTATTGTTAACGATTTTTCGTTATCACACCTAAAAGTTCAAAATCGAACAGAGCTACCTAACTTTGTATAATTTTGAATAAACTTTGAACCCTGTGTCGATACACTTTTTCCTCCCCCTTTCCTATATTTTAGGCATGAAGAAACATAATCCATTCAAGCTAGTCAAATATATCGTTTTCATGGCTCTGCTCTGCGCATCGGTCTATGGACTCCAGATGTTCTTCGACTCGAAGACAACTCCGACATACGAGGCACCGACTACTCCGGTACGCGTAATGAAGCCGGAGGTCGGCTCTATCGAGAAGAGCATCAGATTCTCCGGCCACGTCGAAGCAGATGCGATGATTCCTGTAGTTCCTCTGGTGCAGGGAACAATCCTCGACTACTTCATCGAGGAGGGAAGCTATGTCCACAAGGACCAGGTGCTTGCAAAGATAGACGACGAGGCCTTCAAGAGCCAGGTCGCTCAGGCAAAGGCCGCAGCTCTTGCATACGAAAGTTCCTACAAGAGAGTCAAGGAGCTCAACAGCATCGGGGCCGCAACGGACCAGGAGCTCGATACGATCACGGCACAGCGCGATGCCAGCAAGGCGCAGCTTGACCTTGCCAACCTCCAGCTTTCCTACTCCCTTGTCAAGGCACCTGTAAGCGGTACTGTACTCAAGAACCTGAAGCACAAGGGCGACATAGCGACCAACACCTCTCCGATGGCAGTCATCGCAGACCTTGAGAAGCTCGAAGTCAACCTGCAGATTCCCGAGAAATACTTCTCGCTCTTCAATGAAGAGAGGAAGGACATGGAGATCAGGATCACAAGGCCGACTGACGGTGCACTCTCCACGGCCCATATCATCTCGATAGCCCCATACATCGACGGAGAGAGCAAGACCTTTGCCCTGAAGCTTGGAATCGACGATCCATCCCTCTTCAGACCGGGCATGTACATCAAGGCCGAGATAGTCTACGACAGGATGGAGGATGCCTACATCCTGCCACAGTCCGTCAGGAAGCCGGATGGCTCCATGTACTCTGTTGTCGATGGAAAGGCAAGGTACATCAACGAGAGGATCGAATTCGAGAACAGCGCCTCCTTCCTCGTTCCAGAGGGCATGGAGGATTCTCTCTTCATCTACGATGGCCAGAACAACGTCCTGGACGGTGAAGATGTAAAGGTACTGGAGGACTAGATGGAAGTCTCTAAGTTTGCTGTAAGACATCCTGTATACATCCTCATGGGCGTGCTTGTGCTGATCGTATTCGGCCTGGCCTCCGTCTTCACCTCCAATCTGGAGTTCATGCCGAACATGTCGCTTCCACAGGTCTTCGTAATCACGATATATCCGGGTGCAAGTGCCGAAGAGGTCGAGAAGGATGTCATCAAGATAATGGAGGACAACTTCGTCACCCTCCCCAACTTCAAGTCGATGGATTCGACCTCAAGTGAAAGCTATGGCGTCATAAAGATAAGCTACAGGGATGATGTAGATGTCTACGACCAGATAGATGAGGTCAGGAACAGGATCAACGAGATGATGGACGACCTGCCAGACAGCATCCAGGGAACCCCTAAGGCTGTCGTTGGAGGAGCCTCCATGCTCCCGATCATGACCTTCACAGTCGAGTATGGAAACGACGCTGAGGCAATCTACAACTACCTTGAGAACGAGCTCAAGCCCAAGATCACTAAGATCGATGGCGTAGCCGACTTCGAGATAATCGGACTCGAGGGCAGCGAGATAAAGGTTACAATGAGAACAGAGGATCTGCTTGCAAAGGAGATCTCCCCTCTCCAAGTCTATCAGCTACTCGACTACGGCAAGAAGAACATGCCTCTTGGAACCGGAGACTTCCGGGACAAGAACACCTCTCTCAGATTCGAGGCCGACTATGAGGACCTCGATACGATCCGCAATCTCACAGTCGGACAGCAGAATGGGACGATAATCCGCCTCCAGGATGTTGCAGATGTGGAGATAGTGAATCCGGAGCCGGACCTCATCGCAAAGAAGGGGGGGAAGAGAATCGTCGCGATCAACATCACGAAGAGAGATGACGGCAACACTGTAAAGATAAACACCCTGATAAAGAGGATTCTCGAAAGCGAGGAGAGGAACAAGCACGGCGCCCTGAAATTCAGCATCATCGCAGATGACTCCAGGATAGTCCTGAGGGCCATCGCCTCCGTCGTCAATACAGGTATATCCGCAATAATCATTGCAATCCTCATCATCTTCCTCGTCCTTGCGGATGTGAAGTCGACCCTTGTCATCGCACTCTCTCTGCCGCTTTCGATATGGTTTACATTCGTCGGCATGAAGGTGATGGGAATAAGCATCAGCCTTCTCTCCACGGCCGGCATAGTAATCGCCCTCGGCTCCATCGTCGATGGCTCCATCGTCATGCTGGAGCAGGTCAATACCTACTATATGGCCAAGAAGGATGGCAGATACATCTACAGGGTGAACGAGGCAATATACAGGGCAAGCGAGAATGTCAGCATGTCGATTCTCGGCTCGGCACTGACCACTATCGTCGTCTTCCTGCCGATTCTGAGGATAACAGGCATCGTTGGACAGGCACTGAGAGACCTCTCGATCGCATTCATCCTTGCACTCTCCGGCAGCTGCATCTCGGCAATCGTTGTCATTCCTAGCCTGCTGAAGGTCTTCCTTGCAGAAGAGAGGAAGGAGCACAGGAGGAACATCCTGGACAGGATAATGGATGGGCTGACCAGTGCGTACGGCTCTGCAGTAAGGTGGGTGCTCAAGAACAGGAAGTTCATCATCATAATCTCGCTCGTCATCCTGACTCTCTCAGGCTGGGCCGGCACACAGCTTGGACTTTCATTCATCCCCTCTGCGGATATCAACGACTTCTACATCAATGCAGAATTCCCTGTATCCTACACGAAGGAGATGACGGAAAGGCGCCTCGACGAGATCGAGAAGCTTGTCTGGGAGAACATCCCCGATACCAAGACCACTCTTGCTGTTGCAGGAAAGATAGGAAGCGGTGTCCAGCTCACTACAGATGACAACAAGGGCTACGTCCGTGTAGTCCTGACGAACAAGGAGGAGAGAACTACTGACATCCACACCTACATCCTCCAGATAAAAAAGATAATCGACGCAAGGATTCCGGATGCGAAGGCCTCTGTTACCAACGGCGGCTTCGACAACCTCATCGCCTACATCTCCGGTGGCGGTGGCTATGGCATCACACTCACAGGTGAGAACATGGACACACTGTACAGAGAGGCCACGAGGCTGAAGGAGTACTTCGAATCGGATCCGATGGTCATGAATGTCACCATGGATACCTCCTACGACAAGTACCAGGCCGTCATAAAGACCTCCAACGACTACCTCTCCTCCATCGGACTTACAGCCTACGAGGCCGGAATGACCAGTGCAGTGCTTTTCAATGGTGTCGATGCGGGAATCTATACCGATGCAAAGGGCAACAGGCACGATATCAGGCTCGAGTCCGATGTCACCGATAGACCATTCGACGAGACTACGCTGTCCAATCTGAAGATAGTCAGCCAGAGCGGAAGAAGGGTCTCATACGATGCGATCAGCGATCTCGAGGTAAAGAATACTGTCTCACAGATAAACCACACCGACAGAGCGAACACGATCAGCATCAACTGTACGACCTCCACGACCGACACGACAAAGATAAACGCAAGATTCAGGGCGTATATGGAAGCAAATCCGCTCGCCCCTGGTGTGACTGAGAAGGCAGGCGGCATGATGAAGCTCATCGAGGATACGATTCCTCTCTTCGTCAAGGCCATGCTGATTGCAGTCTTCCTCGTCTATACGATCATGGTCTATCAGTTCGAGCGCTTCAACCAGCCGCTTCTGATCCTCCTCACGATCCCATTCTGCTTCATCGGTGTCGCAATCGGGCTCCTGGCCTTCGGCAATACGATCAATATCCTCTCAGCACTCGGTATCGTCTCGCTGATAGGTACTGCAGTCAACAACGGCATCATCCTCATCGACAGGATGAATATGACAGTCGGAATCAAGCAGACGATCGCGCTCGAACAGCGTGGCGAGAGAGTCGATGCCGATAACCGCCCTGAAGGACGAAGAAGCCTGAAGGAGGATACGGAGATACTCAGAGAGTCGATCGTCGAATCCTGCCAGAGCCGACTCAAGTCCATATTGATGACCTCGCTGACGACAATGTTCGGTGTCGTTCCTATGGCAATCGGCAAGGGAGAGGGTGCGGAGATGTACGCGCCAATGGGCCAGGCAATTGCTGGCGGCCTGCTTGCGACGACCGTCATCTCGCTCTTCGTCATGCCTGTTCTCTACTACATGCTCGAGAGGAGACACCTGAAGAAGATATACAGAAGAGCAAGGAGGGAAACAGTATGAAAAGGACCTTGATTCTGATAGCGCTTGTTCTGCTGTCATCCTCGCTGCTCTTCGCAGGCGAGACCTACGAATCCCTCTACAAGAGCATGCTGCACTCCAATCCTGCCCTTCTGAAGGCGCACGAGGAGACGAGGAAGGCAGAGCTTGATGTGAAGGATGCAAGAGGAAGCAGAGGCCCGACCATCGAGATGACGGCCGCAGCGACCCACATCATCAACAATCCACTCGAAAAGGTTCATCTTTCAGATGTCAGCAGCAGGGCTTCCGACTCTCTGTCAGAGCTTCTGGATGGCTATGACAACTATGTGGGCGCAACTGGCGACAATATCGGATATCTCGACTATCTGAAGTCGCAGAACATGCTTTCAACCGACCCGCTTCTCTATGAGATGGACAGCAACCTCTTCATGATGCAGCTGAATATCACACAGCCGCTCTTCACCTGGGGAAAGCTTTCGAATGCAGAGAAGATATACAAGGATGTAAGGACAGTGCGCCAGCTCGAGGAGAGCGATGCAGAGAGCAAGGCAGCTGTCGAATTGAAGACGAGGCTTGCAGCGATATACTACCTGTCAAGGCTGATCGAGACGCTGGACAGGGAGGATGAGATTGCCTCGAAGCTCGTCGACCTTTCCGACCAGGCCTTCAGAAACGGCATGATGATAGAACTCGATGTCAAGTCGGCAAGAATCGATGCACTCGAGGTCAGGGTCGGCATGAGCCAGGCAAAGGCGCAGCTGGATGATGTGCTCGAAGGTCTGAGGACGATGACCGGAAAACCGGAGCTTTCTATCGAGGATATCGACTTCACTCCCGACGAAAGCGAGTACAGGAGGATTGCAGAGGCTGACAGAGAGGCGCTGCTAGAGTCTGCACTCTCCCCTTCCAGGACCCCGCTGAGGATGCTCTCACTGCTGGAAAGCGTTGCCCAGAAGAAGGAAAGGATTGCCGAGGATGGCCAGTACTGGAAACCGGACTTCGCACTCACAGCCTCCGTCAACTACGGTGGTCAGGGGCTTCCGGTCATCGATGGCGACTTCTTCGACAGCACTCACCTCTTCGGAACCTTCTCTCTTGGCATGAAGACGACACTCTGGGATGGAGGAAAGAAGCTCAATGAGGTTGCAAGGTCAAAGAGTGATGTCGCACTTGCACGGCTTGAGAGAAGCAATGCAGAGAATACGATCAGGACTGCACTCTCCTCGGCCTTCTCTACCTTGGACACTGCTCTGAGCCAGATCGACTATCTCGAATTGAAGAAGGAGGTCGATCAGAGCAGGGAGAAGCAGAAGGAGATGATGCTGAAGCACGGCAGCACAAGCGAAAGCGAGCTTCTGAAGGCACAGCTCGAAGTGAACAAGCACGATGTCGAGAAGTACAAGCAGTACATCCTGCTCTCCCAGGCTGTGTACACAATAGAGTACCTTTCGGATATACAGCTCTGAAGGAAGTGAATATCCATGCAGGTGGTCCCTAGGGGCCACCTTTTCTATCTTTATTCAACGCAACACTTTTCAAGGTATCTACAACACTGAAAAGTGAATATTGTTGCAGTTGAAGTTTCGTTTTGTTGCATTTTTAGTTAATTTTGCCGGAATTGTTGCAATAAATATGCACTTTTGATATTGTGTTGTTAATTTGCCCGAACGAGGTTCGAAACGAATATGCAAAAAGGATATCTACTACTTTCAGACGGAGCCCTCTTTGAGGGAAAGGTCTTTGGAAAAAGCGATATATGCTGTGGGGAGCTTGTCTTCAACACAAGCATGACAGGCTACCCTGAAATCCTCACCGACCCCTCCTACAATGGACAGATCGTCCTTATGACCTACCCATTGATCGGCAACTATGGAGTCGATGAAAGCTGGAATGAGAGCTGTGGAATAAATGCCACGGCTCTTGTTGTAAAGAAGCTCTACGAGGGACCACTTCCTCCTGGAAGAATCTCCCTTGAAGACTTTCTGGAAAAGCACGAGAGGTGTGGAATCACAGATATCGATACAAGGGCGCTCACGCTGCACATAAGAAGGTGTGGCAGCCAGAATGCAGTAATCTTCCCATCAGAGAGAATGGATGAGGCAAGAACTCTTCTCTCCTCCTTTCCATCCATCACGGAGAGAGACCTGATAGATGGTGTAAGCGTCCATGAGATAACGAAGGACCCCGAGCTTGGAGAGGGCTTTGTAAAGGCACCAGAAAAGCCAGAATGCAGGATTGCACTTGCAGACTATGGCGTGAAGCGTTCCATCATCGAGAACTTCTACAGGAGAAATGTTGCAGTTACCCTGCTTCCGCCGACCTTCAAGAGCACAGATGTACTCGACCAGGGGTACGCAATGCTCTTCCTTTCCAACGGCCCTGGAGACCCTGCATTGCTGCAGGAGAGTGTTGCAGAGGTCAGGAAGTGCATTGGAAGGCTGCCGGTGTGCGGAATCTGTCTTGGACACCAGATTATTACCTGGGCCCTTGGCGGAAGGACAGTGAAGATGACATATGGTCACCACGGAGGAAACCACCCTGTAAAGGACCTTGATACCGGAAAGACCTTTGTTACCAGCCAGAACCACGGCTTCATGAGCGATATGGCCTCTCTTCCCGAGAGCGTCCACCTCTGGTTCGTGAATGCAAATGACGGCACAGTAGAGGGACTATACGACAGAGAAAAGCATGTCAGGAGCGTCCAGTTCCACCCTGAGGCCTCACCAGGTCCACAGGATGCCACCTGGATCTTCGACAGCTTCCTTGAGGAGGTCAGATAATGCCAAGAAGGGATGATATACACCATATACTTGTAATAGGATCGGGCCCGATCATCATCGGACAGGCCTGTGAGTTCGACTACTCCGGAAACCAGGCAGTCAAGGCACTGAAGGAGGAGGGCTATGAGGTCTCCCTCATCAACCCGAATCCTGCAACCGTGATGACGACTCCTGGCATTGCAGACCACATCTTCCTCGAGCCACTGACGACAGACTATGTCGAGAAGATATTCCAGCAGGTAGGTCCCGATGCTATCCTCTCTACGATGGGAGGCCAGACAGGTCTGAACCTCACTATGGAGCTCTACGAGAAGGGAATTCTCGACAGGTACGGCGTGAAGGTCATCGGAGCCTCCATCGAATCGATAAGGAAAGCAGAGGACAGAGGTGCCTTCAAGAAGATCGTGACCTCAGTGGGGCTTGAAAGCGCAAAGAGTACAATAGTCCACTCGATAGAGGATGCAGTAGAGGCGCACAGGAGCATACCTCTTCCTATAATAATCCGCCCATCCTACACTCTCGGAGGCATGGGAAGCTCGATTGCAAAGACCGAGGAGGAGTACCTCGCTCTCGTTGAGCATGCACTCGAGATCTCACCGGCCCACGAGGCTCTGATCGAGGAGTCGCTCATCGGCTGGAAGGAGTTCGAGATGGAGGTGATGAGAGACCACAAGGACAATGCGATCATAGTATGCTCCATCGAGAACATAGACCCGATGGGCGTCCACACTGGAGACAGCATCACAATTGCCCCTATCCAGACCCTGAACGACAGGCAGTACCAGAGAATGAGGACAGCCTCGATCGATATTCTCAGGGCAGTAGGTGTCGACTGCGGAGGCTCCAATGTACAGTTCGCAATGCAGCCGGATACGGACCGCATGATCGTAATCGAGATGAATCCCCGTGTATCCCGCTCCTCTGCTCTGGCATCCAAGGCCACAGGCTTTCCGATTGCAAGATGCTCCGCAAAGCTCGCTGTCGGCTACACTCTCGATGAAGTAATGAACGAGATCACAGGACAGTCCGTCTCCTGCTTCGAGCCCGCCCTGGACTATACTGCTGTAAAGGTACCCCGCTTCGAGCTCGAGAAGTTCCCTCTGCCTGCCAGTGCGCTCGGAACCCAGATGAGAAGCGTCGGTGAAGCGCTGGCCCTTGGCAGGAATGCGCTTGAGGCACTCAACAAGGGAATAAGGGCAAGTGAAAGGAAGTTCGAGGGCATCACAGGCCTCGACAGGTCTAAAAATGATATCGATACACTTCTCAGAAGTGCTCATCCACTCCGATTCCAGGCAGCCTACACTGTCATAAAGGAACAGGGTGAAGGCTGTCTTGATGAAGTAGCTCACATAACAGGCTTCGACCGCTTCTTCCTCTCTCTGCTTGTCGAACAGGCAAAGCTCGATGAGGAGATTGCAAGAGGCCTGAATGCAGATGTGCTTGAAAGGGCCAAGAAGGCCGGCATGTCCGACAGAAGAATTGCAGAGCTTGCCTCTACTACAGAAAAGGCTGTTGCAGAGCTGAGAGCAGAGCATGGACTGAAGCCGGTCGTCCACTTCGTAGACACCTGTGCTGGCGAATTCGATGCGCTCACACCCTACTGCTATACGACATATGGAGAGGAGGACGAGGGGGAGCCACTCGGAGAGAAGGCTGTCGTCATACTGGCCTCTGGCCCGAACAGGATCGGACAGGGACTCGAGTTCGACACCTGCTGTACGCTTGCTTCCCTGGCCTTCCGTGCCCACGGAAGAAAGACCATCATGGTCAACAGCAATCCCGAGACTGTATCGACCGACTTCAACACCTCGGACAGACTCTACATCTCCCCTCTCGCTGCCGAGGAGGTCATCGGCATCATGGAAAAGGAGGGAACGAGGGATGTAGTCGTCCAGCTCGGTGGACAGACGCCTCTCAATATGGCCAAGGAGCTCGAGGAGTGGGGAGCGAACATAATAGGAACCCCGCTCGAAGGCATAGATGCGACCGAGGACAGAGGTCTCTTCTCCGAGCTTGTAAGAAAGCTTGGACTGAGACAGCCGCAGAACAGGATGGCCGGAACTCCGGGGGAGGTATTCCAGTGCTCCCATGAGATCGGCTTCCCTGTACTCCTAAGACCCTCCTTTGTTCTCGGAGGCAGGAGCATGTTCATCGCCTATGACGATGCCGGCCTTGCAGATTTCTTCGAGAAGTCGGGAGTGACGATCTCTCCAGAGTCTCCGGTCCTTGTGGACCAGTTCCTGGAGGATGCCTTCGAATACGACCTCGATGCCGTATCCGACGGAAAGAATGTCTACATCGGCGGAATACTGCAGCACATCGAGGCTGCTGGCATCCACTCTGGAGACTCCGCTGCAGTCTTCCCTCCCTACAAGAGCAAGCCCGAGATTCTTGAGGAGATGAGACAGTGGACCCTCCGCCTGGCACGCGAGATTCCAGTCTGCGGCATGATGAACATCCAGTTCGCAGAGAAGGATGGAAAGCTCTACATAATCGAGGTGAACCCAAGAGCAAGCAGAACTGTTCCCTTCATCAGCAAATCCTCCGGAGTGAACCTCATAGAGACTGCAATCAGGATCTGGCAGGGAGAGGACCTTGCAATGCAGGGTCTTGTGAAGGATGGAAAGGATATCGGAGAGGGACACTGCATAACAGGCTGGTCCATAAAGGAGGCAGTCTTCTCCTTCGACCGCTTCGTCAACGTGGACCCACAGCTTGGACCCGAGATGAGATCCACAGGCGAGGTCGTCGGCATGGGCAGAAGTTTCGGTGAAGCGTATGCAAAGAGCCAGGACAGCGCAGGTAACGTCCTGCCAACAGCTGGAAAGGTCATAATCAGCGTCAACAAGAAGGACAGGAAGACGATAGTCCCTATTGCCAGAGCGCTTCAGGATATGGGCTTTGCAATCGCTGCTACAAGGGGAACTGCCAGGGACCTCTTCGATGCCGGCATCCTAGCTGAGGTTGTATTGAAGGTCCACGATGGGCATCCGAACATCGTCGATATGATCCGCTCTCACCGAATCGCACTTGTCATCAACACTCCGATGGGCTTCCACTCCAGAAGAAGCGATGACGAGATCAGATCGGAGGCGATGAGGAACAAGATTCCATATACAACGACCACATCTGCAGCCAGCGCTGCAGTAGAGGCTATAAGATATCTGCAGAGAAAGGAGTATATTGTCAGAGAGCTGCCGAACAGAAAATAGAAAATGTTCACAAAATCGTAACTATATATATCTACAAATTTTTCTAAACTGTAGTATATTTTTCTAGACATACTGGCCTGTCAGGCTCATATCGGATTATCCCCTCAACTCTTCCGATCTGACGGCCAGTTTTTTGTTTGTCGTTCCAAGCCCCCATATTCAGTCAATTGTCAAAGGAATTTGGTAATGCTATCATCCGTAATGAATATCCCTACAAGGAGACAAACATGTCAGAAGAAGTATTCCTCCAGAGGACCGAAACCTGTGGTTCTCTAAGGGCATGCGATGAGGGCAGGAGAGTCGTTCTCAACGGCTGGGTCCATCGCGACAGGAATCATGGTGCACTCCACTTCATCAACCTGAGAGACCACTACGGTCTTACACAGGTAGTTGTCGATGACGACGCCTCTCAAGAGCTCCAGGCGGCTGCTGCATCTCTCAAGCTCGAATATTGTGTTGCCGTAGAAGGCATTGTCAGAAGAAGACCTGACTCCATGATCAATCCGGATATGGAGACTGGTGAGATCGAGGTCAAGGCCGAGAGGATCCAGGTCCTCAGCCAGTGCGATGTGCTTCCATTCATGATCGACGAGGAGACGAACGCAAAGGAGGATTTCCGCCTCAAGTACCGCTTCCTCGATCTGAGAAGCTTTGGAATGCAGAAGAGGATCAAGCTGCGCCACGAGGTCGTAAAGGCAATAAGAGAGTACTTCTACAAGACCGATTTCATGGAGATCGAGACACCTACCCTCATCAGATCCACTCCAGAGGGCGCAAGGGACTTCCTCGTTCCTTCAAGAATCTACCAGGGCAAGTTCTTTGCCCTCCCTCAGTCACCTCAGCTGTACAAGCAGCTTCTGATGGTCTCCGGAATGGACAAGTACTTCCAGATCGCAAGGTGCTACAGAGATGAGGACCCTAGAGGCGACAGACAGCTCGAGTTCACACAGCTCGATGTGGAGATGAGCTTCGTCAAGAGAGACGATGTCCTTGCCCTGATGGAGGATATGATGGGCGAGGTCTTCAAGAAGGTACAGAATGTGACACTTCCAAAGACCTTCAGGAGAATCGCATACACTGATGCACTCAACACCTATGGCTGCGACAAGCCGGATCTCAGGTTCGGAATCGAGATGCACGATGCTGCAGCCTTCGCATCCAAGTCATCCTTCTCTCTCTTCACAGACACCATCAACAACGGTGGCCATGTGAAGTACCTCGTTGCTCCAAGGACAGAGGGTGTCGACTACACCAGGAAGTACATCACTGCCCTTGAGGATGCCGCAAAGGTATACGGAGCAAAGGGAATGGCCTGGATGAAGGTCACAGATGGAAAGCTTTCCGGTGGTGTTACAAAGTACTTCACAGATATCGAAGCCGAGGTTCTAGAGACAACTGGAGCCAAGGAAGGAGACCTCATCTGCTTCGTTGCACATGAGGATTGGAAGAAGTGCTGCAACAGCCTTGGCGCTGTGAGATCCAAGCTCGGAGCAGATCTTGGTCTGCTTACAGACACATACGAGTTCTGCTGGATCATCGACTTCCCTCTCTTCGAGTACAACGAGGATGAGGGACACTGGGAAGCAGCCCACCACATGTTCAGTATGCCTCAGGAGGAGTACCTCGATACTCTCGAGTCCGATCCAGGTTCTGTAAAGGGCGACCTCTACGACCTCGTACTCAACGGCTATGAGCTGGCATCCGGCTCCATCAGAATCCACGATATCGAGCTTCAGAAGCGAATCTTCCGCATCTGCAACTTCCCTGACGATGTTGCGCAGGAGCGCTTTGGCTTCCTCCTCGATGCCTTCAAGTTCAGCCCACCACCGCACGGAGGTATCGCTCCTGGTATCGACCGCCTCTGCATGCTTATGAGCAAGGTCAATACCATCAGAGAGGTCATTGCCTTCCCGAAGAACACTGCTGCAATGTCTCCGATGGACAACTGCCCGGAGACAGTCGAGCCAAAGCAGCTTGAAGAGCTCGGACTTGCAATCGTGAAGAAGGAAGAGAAGTAATATGAAGCACTACCCCGTCATTATCATAGGTGGCGGGGCCAGTGGTCTCTTTCTATCATCACTTATGAAGGAGAGCCTTCTTCTCGAGAAGAACGCCGAGTGCGGAAAGAAACTTCTCGTTACAGGAGGAGGCGCCTGCAATATCACACATGACGAGGCCCCACGGGACCTCGTTCTGCATTATCACGAGAAAAAGAACTTCGTTTCCACTGCCATCTTCTCTCTTCCTCCAGAAAGAATAAGAGAGTACTTTGCCTCTCTCGGTGTCGAGACCTATATCAGGGAGGATGGAAAAGTATTTCCTACCACAGACGATGCCCACACAGTGAGGGATGCTCTTCTAAATGGTGGAAGGATAGTGACAGGGTACGAGGTAAGGACCCTGAAAAAGAGAGACGATATCTTCATCATCAACGATGAATTCACAGCCGATGCTGTAGTGATAGCAACAGGAGGCATGGTCTTTCCCCAGACCGGATCTACTGGAGACGGCTATCGCCTTGCAAGACAATTTGGTCATACGATAGTCCCTCTAAGGAGTGCACTCTGTGAAATCAGAGTGGACAGGGACACTTCGGCCCTGGAAGGGATATCACTGGAGAGTGCCACACTGAAGGTCGGAAAGCATACTATGTCAGGCCCTCTTCTCTTCACCAGGAGGGGAATATCCGGCCCTGTGGCACTCAACCTATCACGCTATGTGGAAGGTGAAACCGATATTGTCCTGAAGCTCTGCGATATTTCAGCAGTAGAGATAAAGGCGGAGAGTGGAAAGACGAAGTGTGCAAACGCTCTGCACCATATCACAGGCCTTCCCCAGCGCCTCATCGACAACATCATCCCATCAAAGGACAGGAACATCGCTTCCCTCACCAGAGAGGATATCGGGAAGATAATCGAAGTTCTCACAGCCTGGAGGATGAAAGGTAACACCAGAGAGCAGACAAGATATGCGATGGTCACCTGTGGTGGGGTCTCTACAAAGGAAGTCGACAGCAGGACGATGGAATCCAGGCTCTGCAGGAATCTCTATATAGTCGGCGAGACTCTAGATGTAGATGGAGAGACTGGTGGCTACAACCTCTCCTTTGCATTCGCATCCAGCTATCTTGCATGCAGATCGATTGCAGCAAGATAGAAAAGATACAATCCTCAGAGTCCGATTTCGGGAGCAATTGCAGTCATCGCATCGATGGTCGTCTGGATGAGTTCGGAGAGCTCGATGCCGCAAAGCTCGCTGCCCTTCTGGATGACCTCTCTGTTGACGCCAGCTGCGAAGGATGGGGTCTTCCACTTCTTCTTCACACTCTTGACGCTCATGCCATTCATGTGCTCGGGCCTCATGAGTGCTGTTGCATAGACAAGGCCGGTAAGCTCGTCGATGGTGAAGAGGATCTTCTCCATCTCCCTTTCAGGCTCGACATCGCAGCAGATGCTCCAGCCGTGAGAGCAGATTGCGTGGATCTGGTCATCCGGCATGCCGATCTCCTTCAATAGCTCAGGTGCCTTCTTGCAGTGCTGTTCTGGATACATCTCCCAGTCAACGTCATGAAGAAGTCCTACGATGGACCAGTACTGTGCATCCTCGCCTCTCTTCTCTGCAAAGGCCTTCATTGTCGCCTCTACGCAGAGTGCATGATTGAGATGGCTTTCCGTCTTGTTGTATTTAGTAAGCAGATTCCAGGCTTCTTCTCTTGTTACCATACCTTTTCTCCTTGGTTCAGATACCACAAAGGATAGTCACTTATTCGTTTTTAGCAAAGACTCCCCTCTCCCTGAGTGCTCCGATTGCTGCAAATAGCAGGAAAACTGCGAGGTGGATCGTGACGATCGAGGCCCCGACCGGAGTGCCCTTGAGGTAGCTTAAAGTGATTCCAGTGAAGAAACATACAACCGAGATGATTCCAGAAGATATCGTCACTGCCTTGTACGTCTTGAATACTCTCATCGATGTGAGACAGGGGAAGATGATGAGTGCACTTATAAGAAGGGAACCCAGCATCCTCATTCCAAGTACGATAGTCAGAGCAGACAGGACAGCAAGCAGCATCGTGTACCTGTCGGCATGCAGACCCTGAGAGCGGGCAAAGACCTCGTCGAATGTAATTGCGAAGAGTCTCGGGTAGAGAAGCACATAGGCCAGAAGGACAATTAGGGAGAGAATGACCGAAAAGAGTGCATCCTTTCTTCCAACTGCCAGAAGGGATCCGAAGAGGAAGTTGTTGATATCGGTATTGGTCCCCTTCACGAAGCTTATCGCCATCACACCGAGTGCAAGCGATGAAGATGAGATCATTGCAATAGCACTGTCTGCTCCAAGCTTGCTCCTTTCGCTTATCCGCAATATGAGGATGGCAGTCACGGTCACGACCGGAATCGTGAAATACAGTGGCTCAAGGGAGCAGACAGTTGCAACAGCAAGGGCTCCGAAGCCAACGTGCGAAAGTCCATCTCCGATCATGGAAAATCGCCTGAGAACAAGCGAGACTCCCAGAAGAGATGCACAGAGGCTGACAAGAAGGCCTACGACTATGGCCCTCTGCATGAATGCGTATGAGAACATTTCAATCATCATGGTGGTGGTGTCCCGCCTCCTTCAGATACACTCTTCCTGCTTCGCTCTTGAAGAACTCCTCCCGCTTTCCGAAGAAGAAGTTCTTCCCCAGATGGAGGATGTGCGAGGCGCTGTTCAGTGCCGGATGGATATCGTGAGTGACCATTATTATGGTCATTCCTTCCCTGTTCAGGTTCACGATGGTCTCATACAGTTCGCTTGCTGTATGGACATCAAGACCTGAGACAGGTTCGTCGAGAAGCAGTATCTTCTTTGCAGAAGTCAGCGCCCTTGCAAGCAGCACTCTCTGCTGCTGGCCTCCAGAGAGGTCCTGGAAGGAGTGTCTTTCAAGCCCCTCGAGCCCCATCTTCTTCAGGTTCTCCAGCGCTCTCTGCTTGTCGCTCCCGGAAAGGAAGAAGCGCCTTCCAAGACTGTTCACAGCACCGGAATAGACCACCTCCCTGACACTTGCAGGAAAGCTTCGTCTCACATCGCTTCTCTGTGGAAGATACCCGATGCTCTTCCTGTCATGTGTAAAGGTAAGCTTGCCTGAAATCGGTTCATGCAGGCCGAGTATCGCCTTTATCAAAGTGGACTTTCCTGCACCATTGTCACCAATGATGCAGAGATAGTCTCCACTTTCTATCTTGAATGAGATTCCAGAGGTCACGACCTGTCCTTCGTAGCCGAGCTTCAGGTCTTCAGCCTTTATCAGGGTCTTCAATCAAGTGCCTCCTTGAGGACATCTACATTGCCTCTCATTATCTGAGTCCAGGTGATGCCCTTGTCAAAATCCTTCTTCGAGACATTGTGAGCGCTGTTGAATTCAAGCACCTTCGCTCCTGTCTCCTCGCTTATCGTCCTTGCAAGCATCGTATTCGACAGCTCCATATGGAGAATCGCCTTGACACCCTCACTCTTTACAAGGTCTATCAATGCAGCGATCGTGCTGGCATTCGCTTCAGTCTCTGCTGCACAGCCAGGGAAGGCTGCGTGGACCTCAAGCCCGTACTCTGTCGTGAAATAGAGTATAGGGAAGCGGTCTGCAATTACCAGTGTCCTTGTTCTTGCTCCATCGACAACACTTCTGAACTCCTGGTCGAGCTTTTCGATCTCTGCAATATACTCTCCTGCATTCTTTTCATAGAGGTCCTTATGCTCTGGAGCTATTTCTGCAAGAGTCGCTGCAAGCTTCGAGATTATCCTCTTCTCGTTTGCAGGACTGGTCCAGACATGCTCATCCAGTTCATGTTCATGCTCATGTTCATGTTCGTGGTCATGCTCATGGTCGTGTTCATGGTCATGGTCGTGGTCGTGGGGAACGATAGTCTCTGCTTCTTCCAGAAGACTGTCGACAGCCTCCATCAGAGAGAAGACTTCGACCTTGTCATCCAGATCCTTGAGGATGTACTCGACCCAGGCCTCACTCTCACCACCTGTATAGATGAAGAGGTCGGAGGCCATTATCCTCTTTATATCATCGGGAGTCGGCTCATATGTATGGCTCTCGGCTCCGGGAGGAAGCAGCATTCTTATATCTGCACTATCTCCTGCGACTGCTCTTGCAGCATCGTAGGAGGGGAAGTTGACAGCAGTTATCACAACCCTGTCAGCTGCTGTCTTCTTTGCTCCACAGGAGACAAGAAGCAGCACTGCTATAGCTATCAAAACAATTGGTAATCTTCTCATAGTTTCTTCTGGCACTCCCTGCAGAGGCATGGAAGTACGCTCCTTTCATCAAAATGTAGGCCGATTCTCTCCAGGCCACTCTCGATTTCGTGGCTTGTCTTCTCATCCAGATGAATGAGACTTCCACAGGAGGTGCATTCGGCGTGCAGATGGCGATGGCAGTTTTCAAAGAGGTATGAATACAGTCGTCTCTTGTCGACTGTAACTTTTTGGAGCAGTCCCTCCTCTGCCAGCTTTGGAAGCAGACGGTAGACTGAACTCTTTCCTATCTCAGGAAGAGCAGAAGCAACCTGGTCAGCAGAGAACTGTCCATCGTTTTTCCTGAAGAATTCGAGAATCAGGGTCCTACCCTTTGTCTGGTATGTCTGCATAGCAATATGAGAATTACTCTCAAATTCAAGAAAAGTCAACACCAATCATGAAAAGAATTTTCAGAGAGATAAAAAATCTTCCACCCGAAGTCAAGTGGAAGAGAAATAAAAGAATCCAGAGACTCAGACCTCTACAAGCTCATATTCCCTTGAGCCGAAGCCCAGAGCTGCTGCAGCTTCCACAGTATGGATGCCATGGCGGCTCTCGATTCTTTCGAGAAGATGCTTCTGTCCTGGATCGGCTGTCTGCTTGTAGACAAGATCCACACAGGCCTGGTCGATGGCAACAGGGTCGAGGGATGCAAGGATCCCTATATCCTTCATGCACGGATCCTCGGCAACACTGCAGCAGTCGCAGTCGACCGAGAGGTTCTTCATGACATTCACAAAGACCATATTGCCCTTGAAGAATTCAACTATGGAGGAGGCAGCATCTGCCATGGCCTCGAGGAAGAGATCCTGCTCTGGAAGATCATCCCAGCAGGTCTTCTGGTCGGAGCTCTTTCCTGCAGAGTGGATGTTGGCCTTTCCTGCAGAGGAGGCACAGCCGATCGAGAGCTGCTTCAGCGCTCCACCGAAGCCACCCATCGGATGACCCTTGAAGTGGGAAAGGACGACCATCGAATCGTAGTTCTTGAGATTCTTTCCAACGATGTTGGTCCTGATGACCTTGCCGGAAGGAATCTGAAGAATTTCATCTGGTCCTTCTGCATCCATCAGATCGACAGGAAAGTATCGGTTCCAGCCGTGCTTCCTGATGAGCTTCATATGCTTTGTTGTATAGTTCCTCTCGCCATCGTACGCTGTGTTGCATTCGACAACTGTTCCGCCGATATGGTCGATGACAGGCTTCCAGAACTCTGGCCTGAGGTAGCTCTGATTCCCCTCCTCCCCACTGTGGAGCTTTATTGCGATTCTGCCCTCCAGTTTCTTGCCTACAAGCTGATACAATCTGAGGACACTCTCACTGGAAAGGTCTCTTGTGAAATAGACTTTGGATACTGCCATATGTTTTTCTCCTGCACAGAAATGATACTCTGTAGGTACATTGCAATCAACGCTGTGGGTTGTGCTCTAAATGGAATTGACTGCATTCAAAGCCATATCTGGATAGTTCGTTATGATTCCGTCGACATTCCACTCTATGCACTGCTTCAGTTCACTCTCCTCATTCACAGTCCAGACGTTGAGTCCCACCCCGCTTTTCTGGAAAGCAGAGACGATATCATCATCAAGAAGGCTGAAGTGCGGGTGGAAGTATTCGATGTCCAGCTCGGATATTATCCTATCGATATTGTAGAGTCTGGTAGCTCCTGAAAGCAGTCCTGCCTCCATTTCAGGTGCAAGCATCTTCATCTTGACTATCGATAGCCAGTTGAATGAGGACCATATGATATTCTCCTCGAGAGCAAAGCGCTCTACAAGCTCAAGTGCCTTCTCTTCGATTTTCGGATAGTAGATCGGGGCTGTCTTTATCTCTATGTTCGTGACCTTGTCGCGATGATTGGAAATGAATGCAAGGTACTCCTCGAGAGAAGGAATCGCTGTCATGCCAAAAGCATCCTCCATCGTCCTTCCTGCATTGATGTTCTCGAGCTCTGCTCTCGTGAAATCACCGACCAGGCCCACTCTTCCTGTGGTCCTCTCAAGCGACTCGTCGTGGATGACCATCACTTCATTGTCCTTCGACAGGTGGATATCCAGCTCGATTCCATCTGCGCCTGCCTCAAGCGCCTTCTCGAATGAGAGCATCGTATTCTCTGGATACTTTCCCGAAAAACCTCTGTGCGCAAATACTTTCATACCTTCCGACTCTAACACTTTGTTGACTCACAGGAAAAGATTTATGATATTTCATCTATGGATGAACTGAAAAGAAAGCTTGAAGAGTTCTTCAAGAACAGATATGGTACCGACCACCTCTCCGTCTTCATGTCGATTGCCGGATTGATACTTGTATTCGGAGCCTCCTCCTTCTCCGCTGTTGAGATCTCCTCATTCATGTCGCTGACAGGACTTGTGCTCCTGGTGCTCAGTGCACTGAGAGTGCTTTCCACGAACGTGCAGCAGAGAAGAAAGGAAAATGATTTCTTCCTCTCCATCTTCGGAAAGAAGAGCTCCTCCAATAGAACCGGTTTTTCATACGAGAAGAGTGACAGGAGAGAAGAGCGAGAGAGGAAGCAGAGGGAAAAGGATGCAAAACGCCAGCAGAAGAGGATGCTGAAGGAGAAGCTCAAGACACACTCGCTCTTCTACTGTCCCAACTGCAAGTGCAAGTGCTTCGTTCCCAAAGGCAAGGGAAAAGTAAGGATAACCTGCCCGAAGTGCGGTGAGAAGTTCATAGGAAAGACCTGATATGTTCGGCTACCTGGTCCTCAACAGGAAGGATATAGCAAAGCAGGATTCCGAGCGCTACAGGCTGGATTACTGTGGCCTTTGCAGGGCTCTCAGGAGCGAGTATGGGAGACTTGGTTCCGTTGTGCTCTCATACGATATGACGCTGTTGAATCTTCTGCTCGACGACCTCTACAACGAGAGGCCCGAGGAGAGGAAGGGGCACTGCCACTCAAGGCCTGTTTCTCTCAGATACAACCACTCCAGATTCTCCACCTACTGTGCCCACATGCAGGCGCTTCTATCGCTCTTCTCGCTGAAGGACAGAGAGAAGGATGATAAAAAGCGCTCCTTGGTGCTCAGTGCCCTCGAAAAAAGGGAGGAGGATATAAGGTCAAGGTTTCCAAGGCAGTACGAGTCTGTCAGGCTCTGCATCGAAAGGCTTGATGAGAAGGAGGCAGAGAACTGCCAGGACCCACTTCTCATGAGCCAGATCGCAGCGGACCTCCTTGCAGAGATCTTCGTTCCTTTCGAGGGTGATCTATTCTCGGAGGACCTTTCTCTCCTTGGAAGGAGCATCGGAAGATATGTATACCTTCTCGATGCCTACGACGATCTGGAAAAGGACAGGAAGAAAAACAGATACAATCCATTTTTCGAAATGGAAAAGGATGTAGACTTCAGAGGAAAGGTCCGTGAGCTTCTTCAGGACTCTGCCACCCAGGCGGCACTGGTGCTGGAAAAGCTTCCTCTGGATGAGAATCTCAACATTCTCAGGAATATAATATACAGTGGAATGTGGACAGGCTTCGAAAGGAAGGAGAGCAGCAATTGAGAGACCCATATGAAGTTCTAGGCGTATCAAGAGGTGCCTCCGACGACGAGATAAAGGCAGCCTACAAAAGGCTGGCAAGAAAGTACCACCCGGACCTCAACGACAACTCTCCCGAGGCCACAGAGAAGATGCAGGAGGTCAACTCGGCCTACGACGAGCTGATGAACAAGGGAAAGGCCAACAGCTACTACGACAACTTCGGTCGCAGCCAGAGCAGCACTGGAGGAGGAGAGAATCTGGCCTTCCAGGCTGCCATCAACTACATAAGATACAGAAGATTTGCAGAGGCGATGAACGCTCTTGGCGGAATTCCCGAAGCAGAGAGGAATGGTCTCTGGTACTACCTCGTCGCGAATGCGCAGTATGGCCTTGGATACCTTACAGAAGCAAAGCTTGCTGCCAGGAAGGCGTGCGAGCTTGAACCAGGCAATGTAGAGTACAGGATGTTCAGAGACAGGCTGGAAAGCGGCTTCAACTTCTATACAAGCGAGAACATGAGCTATTCGAGACCGCAGTTCAGCATCTTCACCAACTGCTGTCTTTCATACTTCCTGCTTCAGCTCTTCTGCTTGTGCTGCTGTGGCCTGTGATCATCCAAAGGCCTCATGACGGCGTGGATGATCTCGGAGACGTACTTCGGAGCCTCCTCCAATGTAAGCCCCTTCGCCTCTGAAAGTGCATCGAGATAGGTCTCGACGATTCCATTGACCAGAAAGGCGATGGACCACTCGACATGTCTGTTCTCTCGCAGACCAGAGAGGACATATTCGACGCCGGAGAAGAGCTCGTATAGCTTGTTCTTCCACTCTCTCACGATCGCTCCCCTCTCTATTTCGATCAGCATCCTGTAGTATTCGGGATCCCTCAGAAGGAAGGAGGAGAACTCTGTGAGCGTCGGCTCCGGGTCCTCGAGGAAGGCTATGAAGTTTATCTTCCCGATGGCCATTCCCAGCTCGCTGACAGTATCGCTCTGTATCCTGTCGAGCACATCGCCAGGGCTCTTGAAGTGGGCATAGAAGGTTCCCCTGTTGATATCTGCCCTCTCGACGATAGCTGTTACAGTTATCTCCTCGAAGGGCTTCTCTCTCATCAGGGAGATGAGTGCATTGCGAATAAGCGCCTTGCTCCTTTTGGATGAGCGGTATTCAGCGCGAACTCTTGCAGGCTTCTCGATTTCCATCAGCACACCTCCAGCTTTTCCATTGCCTTTGAAAGACCATCGTTCAATATGTCGTCTGCAATATAGTCGGCCACATCCTTGACAGCCTGGCAGGCATTTCCCATTGCGACTCCAAAGCCTGCCCCCTCGACAAGCTCGACATCGTTCGGTCCGTCGCCGAAGGAGATGGAGGAGGAGAGAGGAGCGTTGTAGTAGTCCAGGACAGCCCTCATGCCTATCGCCTTGGACTGCCCCTTTACTATTATCTCGGCTGTACTGTCCAGAGGAATTCCCATCGCATTATCGACGACATCGTATCTGTCAGCAAGCTCCCTTCTGATGGAAGCGACATCGCTATCCGGAGTCCAGAAGCATATCTTGGTCACATCCGAGCGGACAGGATAGCTTTCCACCTCCACAAGATTGTCTATCGTCAGGACCCCGCCAAAGGACTTCCTGCAGAGCTCTGTCAGAATATCTATGAAGCTTCTTTTGATCAGAGAGCGGCTCCTGGTCTGGAAGAGCATCTGCCAGCCCCTGTTGCTACCGATTTCGATAAGCTCCTTTATCTCGTCCTCTGAAAAGCAGCTTGAAAAGACCTCCTGGCTGCCGACATAGGCCAGCGCTCCACCACAGTAGACACCACCATCGAAGTAGATTCCATCCAGCCTAGGATCCACCTCGGCCGGACTTCTTCCTGTGGCAAGAAAGAGCTTGTGTCCCCTCTCATGGGCCCTTCCGAGTGCCTGTACAGCGCTCTCTGGAGCCTCCTTTCCGAAGGGGACTATTGTACCATCTATGTCGAAGAAAAGGTACTTCGTCATTATCTGACCACACATCTCCAGCCACTGTCCCTGATGGCCTTCACTATGCTGTCGATGTGCTCCTGGTCCCTGGTCTCGAGGCCAAGGCGCAGCAGACAGTGCTTGAGGTCGATACCGTCGTTCCTTCTATCGTGCTCGACTGTAACGACGTTTCCACCCATCTCTGCAACGAGCTGGGATACGAGAGCAAGCTGACGTGGGCGATCGAAGACCTCGATCTCGATGTCGACCTGGCGGCCCTGCATCACAAGACCTCTGGTGATGACCCTTGAAAGGATGGTGACATCGATGTTTCCTCCGGAGACGAGACAGCAGACTGTCCTTCCCTCCAGGTCGATCTTTCCATGCATTGCAGCAGCTACTGGAACGACACCTGCTCCCTCTGCAACGAGCTTCTGCTTCTCCATGAGAGAGAGGATTGCAGATGCGATCTCGTCATCCGTGACGGTCACGATATCATCTACGTACTTCTTGCAGTACTCGAAGGTCCTGTCGCCAGGAGTCTTCACAGCGATTCCGTCTGCAATGGTCGCAACATCCTGAAGAGTCTCGATCCTGTCCTTCCTGATTGCATTCACCATCGAGGAGGCACCTGCTGCCTGGACGCCGATGACACGGCAGGAAGGCTTCAGGTTCTTTATCGCAAAGGCAACACCGCTTATGAGGCCACCGCCACCAATTGGGACGACGACAGTATCCACCTCTGGAAGCTGATTGAGGATCTCGAGTCCGATGGTTCCCTGTCCTGCGATCACATCGTCATCGTTGAATGGATGGATCATCGTCCTTCCGGTCTCCTCTGCAATTTCGCAGGCCCTCTTGTAGGCATCGTCATAGACACCAGGTACAAGGATGACCTCTGCGCCATAGCTCTTGGTCGCCTCGACCTTTGAGATCGGAGCACCCTCCGGCATGCAGATTACAGCATCGATGCCTGCCTTTGTTGCCGAGAGTGCAACTCCCTGGGAGTGGTTTCCTGCAGAGCAGGCGATGACACCCTTCTTCTTTTCCTCCTCCGAGAGGCGTGCAATCTTGTTGTAGGCGCCACGGAGCTTGAAGGAACCTGTGAGCTGAAGGTTCTCGGTCTTGAGATATACGTCATGTTCCGGGAACATGCGTGGAGCCTTGATAAGGTCGGTGTAGCGAGCGACTCCCTTCAAGGAGAAGGCAGCCTGATAAAGTTTGTCCAATGTGAGCATAGTGATTTGAATCTTATTCAAAAACAGACATAAAGGCAACCAAGTGTGTGACTTTGAAGAGGAAAAATGAAAGCTTTTCCATCATCGCTGCATATCTGCATCTTTGGCACTTTCTTCTGGAAAAGAGAAACCAGGCTGCCTCTCCTTGATAGCCTTTGAAAGAGTGCAACCTGGCAGATCGGATTCGATTCAGCTTCTCTATTTCCTGACTCTCTTTCCTGTGACGACGCCTGACAGAACAGGCTGCTTTCTTGCAATGACGACCTTGGAAAGGACTGTCAGCATGTCGTCCTTCTTTGAGAGATTCAGCAGAATGGAGCCGTTCTCCTCTCCTGTCGTCTGGATGTAGAGGCAGAGAACACCTCTGTCATAGAAGGAAGAGAGGGAGCAGCCGAGCTCGGGAAGGAAGGGATAGTGCGTGAAGGTCGTGCTGTTCAGCTGGTAGTCGAAGACTCCATTCTGTCCTCCTGCACGGACTCTGATGGTAGTGTCGAGCACCTCTATCTCCTCGATTCCGGTAACGTTCTCATCGAAGCAGAAGGTTCCTTTGATTCTCCTTTCGGGGATAGGCTCGCTTCTGAGGTATGGAGTTGAATCGAGCTCCGTGCTCAAGCTCTCTCCACTATCCTCGATAGCATGGTCTACAGCACTTGCAGCCATCTCCATGATTCCATCGATGAATGGCTCCATATGGCCGGATATCTCATTGGCCCACCCTGTTGTAATGACTATCATGTCCTCGTTGGGCAGATGGATTGCCAGCTGGCCACCCATTCCGTACATGTAGAAGGAGTTCCTCTCTCCTCTCCAGAAGTAGTAGCCGTAGCCATGCCTCAGTGCACTGAGAGTGTCCACCATTGCAAGTGCATTCGATATCTGTGCAGAGGTCGCCTCGACCACATAGTCATGATACTTGAAGGAGGGGTCTGTAATTGCGACCATCACGCGCAGAACATCCATTGGAGTGCACATGAAGCCAGAGCCTCCGAGCGACACTCCGGATGGGTCCTTTATCGCCCAGGCTCCCTTCGAGAAGCCGATCTCATTGAGGAATCTGGTGCGGAGGAAATCCAGGATCTCCATGCCTGTAAGTCTTTCTACGAGTGCACCGAGAGTCTGTGATGCAGAGGTATCGTACAGGAAGACAGTTCCTGGCTCGTGGTCGGGCTCTACAGTGAAGAAGGTACGGGTATAGTCATCGTCATTCACCATCCTGTAGGTCGTGTCCCTGTGACAGGCAGACATCATCAGCATATGGCGAATGGTGGTATGTGCAAGGTATTCCGGAATTGTTTCAGGGCATTTGTCCCTGAAGTAGTCTACTATATGGTCATCCAGAGAGATTCTACCCTCACTTGCAAGAATGCCGATCGCAAGGGATGTGAAGCTCTTTGATATCGAGTACATCCTGTGATTCGTCTCCCTTGTATATGGGTAGCCGTAGCCCTCGTAGACGAGGTATCCGTGCCTCATTACAAGCAGCGAATGCAGTGCGATCTCCTGCCTCTCAAGAGAATCCATGTACCTCTTTATCGAGGATGGATGGATTCCAACCTCCTCGGGTCTCTTTCTTGGAATGGTCAAGGCTGACAATCTACTTCTCCTTCTTCACCCAGCGGGCGTATGAATACTCACCACGATAGTTGGAGCCATTGTACTCAGGATACTTGTAGGGGAAGTACTCACCACGAGGGTCCTCCTTTGCAGGTCTGTCCTGGGTATAGATCCAGAGCTCGTGGCGATCCCATACGATGATCTCGTCTCTGTGGTCGCCGGTGAGGTCCAGCGTCTCGGTGCTTGTAGTCGGATGACCATCATCCGGCATCTGGACGACGATCCTTCCATAGCCATCCATCAGGCCGCCCATCTGCACACTCGGATTTGTCATGAAGAGCTCTGTGCCATCGCCATCCCAATTCACAGGAGCGACCGTGTTGCCGTTGCAGTGCATCTGCTTGTGCCAGAGCTCGTTTCCATTGCAGTCGTGCATATAGAGAATCTGCTGTGGGCCCCAGTAGGTAGTCGTCACTATCTCCATGCCCTTCCTGTCGGGCTGGTAGTTTCCGGTACTTATCCTCTGACCGTGGCCATTTATATCCTTCACGAGGACCGTTCCATCCCTCTTGGCCATGATGAAGCCCTCCCAGCCGGCGACCATGGCCAGGACCTGTTCTCCATCAGGGTCGTACTTTCCATAGATTATCTCGTCAGTATGGTCATTCTTCCAGGGGAACTGCCACAAAAGCTTTCCATCTGCACCTATCATATTGTAGCAGGCGAAGACCTCCTCCCTGCCATCGCCATTGTAGTCGTAGGTGTACGGGAAGTGTCCAGTATTGTAGTCGCTGAAGTACCAGAGCAGCTCGAGATTGCTGTCATATACCCAGAGTCTTGCATAGCGGTCCTTGATGAGGATGTCGGAAGGCCTCTCGTTTCCGGATACATTGCAGATTCTGATAGCATCGACATTGAGATACTCCATTGCATGGATGTTGTACTCGATGTTGATCAGAGTATGCGGGTCCTGGGTGTTCATCGGAACAAGGCAGCTCTTCTTCTCATTGCCGTTTCTGCCGTCGAGAATCCTCAGGCGGTAGTCGTAGGCGCAGATGACCTCATCGATTCCATCTCCATCGATGTCGTATATCTGGAATGGAAGATCTGTCGTTATCTCATAGACATCGTCGCTGTCACGGGGTTCGCCGATCTGCCAGAGCACCTTTCCGGTATCGACAGAGACAGCCGTCATGCAGGAGATGAATGGATAGCGGTCCTTGAAGACCCTCTTCTGATGCTGGCAGATGATGAAGAACATCTCGTCTGTTCCTGTAAGATGTCCGAAGCGGATCTGCCTTCCTGCTCCGAAGTTGCCGAGAGATATCTTCTTCCAGAGCTTCATCGTCGGATGCTTTGCCCTCTGGATCTCCAGATCCTTCCTCTCTGCCTCTATCCTCTCGGTCAGGGCAGCATACTCCTCGTCGGAGCAGGTGACCCTTATGTTCGTATACTGGGTCGGCATGAAGCCGCCAAGTGCGATTCCTCCCCAGGTAAAGAGCTCATCCTCTGCTTCGAGAACAGGCTTTCCGTCGATTGCTGCAGAAAGATGCTTCCCATCGACTGTGATCGCAACATGGTAGAAGGCAAGTGTATCGAGCTCGAACTCTGCTTCTGCAAGGACAAGCCTCTCCGTCTTGTGGAGTCTTGCGAACTGCACCTTGTTATCCACGAACCAGAAGCAGTATGAGGAGATTCCGGTCTGGTATCTCACCAGAAGGCCACAGGGCTTCTCTGTGGAAAGGACCCTGAGGTCGGCCTCGAGTGTATAGTTCTGCCAGAGATCCAGGCCGGTCGCAAGCTGTGGAAAGCCCTTCTGTGGGTTCTTCTCATCCTCGACTCTCTGCTGCTCCATGTAGTGCACACCATCCTGGCTCGTTACCAGCCATGATGGACCTCTCCACCCATAGTAGCACTGGATGTCGTACCACTGTCCCTGATATCCCTGGTTCGGGAAGTAGTGGTATTCGCCCATTGCGGAGTGCTCTCTGTCAAAGGGAAAGGGTCCGATAGTAAAGTCCTTGAAGTTGTCTGAAAAGATCGTTCTGCTCATGTCGTTAGATTATCCCTAAAGAAACCAAAATAGAATTGCCTTGATGAAAAAAATTGAAAGCTCGACAGAAAAAAGCAATCCGTGCATTTCCAATCCCGCACCAATTTCCCAGAAAAAGCCCTCTCAGGGCTGAAAAACTGCAATATTGGCTACCGATTGAATCGTCTTTGAGCTACAATTGAAGTATGCCGACAATAAAGAGAATATGTGCACATTTCGATAGTGGAGAGAGGTACTTCGAAGCATCCGGAAAGCGACATTGCTTTTGTGAAGGAAGTGGCCCCTACGAGTATCTTCTCGGAGCCCTCTCGGGCTGCTTTACATATACACTCTTCGACGAGTGCGAGGGCAAGGTATCCTTCGATAGCTTGGATATCAGTGTTGTCGGCACCAAGAGGGATGAGATTCCATCCCTGCTGCAGGAAACAGAGATGGTCATTGTCGTCAAGGGGTGCAGCGACGAAAGGAAGCTTGTCGAATGCATCGAAAGGACAAAGGCCCACTGCTCGATCTTCCAGACCATCTCGAAGGTCTGCAATATCCAGGTAGCTGTAGAGTTCAAGTAGGCCATGAGAAGAAGTTCCAGATCCTCAGACATAGTACTCTTCGATGCTTTCGCAAAGGCACTCAGGGAGCTTTCAGAAAGGGATAAGCTCCTCTTCGGCATGAAGAGGAACAAGATATCGCTTTCACACCGCCTCGCAAACTACCTTGAGAAGAATCTCAGAGAGGGAACCTATGTCGATATCTCATACTCTGTCGGCAGCTGCACTCCGGATCTGATTGCCCACGATAGAAATGGAAGAATACAGCTTGCAATATGGTGGCAGGATGAGTACCTGACAAGGAAGCTGCAGGATGAAGCGAAGCGCTTCCATGAGGAGTACGGCTGCTTCACGCTTGCCTTCTCACTGCTCTCTGACAGGGACTACTTCCTCATATACCGCTTTGCTTCTACCTATACGGACTATCTGCACATCTCCAGAGAGGACTTTTCGGAGTCTCTTCTCAAGAGGATGAAGGAGGAAGAGAACACCTTCGATGGACAGCTTCTTCTCGATATCCCCAAAAAGAGAAGCAGGAAGAGAAAAGCTTCCCTTCCTGCCCAGAACGCTGCAGAAGAAACAATCAGAGACGAGTGACCTTTCCTCCGCTGATATCGAGGTCGCCCTTTGAATTGAGGATCCTGCCCTCGCTGCTGCGACCCTCCACGACTCCACCTGTCATCTGAACAAGCTGCACACCGTGCACGCAGTGGTCTGTGGACTCTATTCTTATCTCGCCACCGGTAATGTAGACAGAGGACTTCGCCTCGATTCCCTTCGGTGCAAGCTTCAGCTTCTTAGGGCTTGCTTCACCATCTGCGTCGATGACCTTCGTCCTGGTATCGTCCTTGAAGGGTTTGCCGGTCGTGACGATCCTGATCTTTCCGCCTGTGATCTTCACATATGGGTCAGGATCGTCATTTGTATTGTTCTTTGTATTGGTATCATCCTCGTCTATGTCCCACTTGGCATAGATGCCCTTGTGGACTGTAGTGATATCGAGCTCTCCTCCGTGGATCTCGATGTACCCCTCTCCAGGATGCTTGATCGTGCCTTCTACGACGATGCCGCGGCTCTCGTTGTCCTTGTTGGTACCCTTTCCAGTGATGGATATCCTTCCATCCTCCATGATGAAGCCATTCTCGCTGTAGATGCCATCTCTACCTGTAGAGACTATATCGAGCTTGCCACCGAAGAACCTCACGAAGTCATCTGAATAGATTCCATGCTTGTAGCCATTCTCGATATGAAGAGAACCTCCAGATTCTCCCTCGTAGAACTCAAGAGAACCTTTTGCATAGAAGACGGCCTTCGTCTTGGAGGAGCCCTTCACATCGTAGTTCTTTCCGTACTTCCTTCCATCGACAAGTTTGCTTTCGCCATAGAGCTCGACTCTGACCTTCCCCTTGTTCTCGATATCGATGCAGGGAGTATCGTCGCTGTAGATAGTCGCATTGTCGAGCTTCAGCGCCAGCTTCCTTTCAGGATTCTTGTTTATGAAGAGTGCAGTCCTGTCGGAATCCTTGCCCTCTCCTGTAATGACAATATCGACGTCGTTCTTGTACTTCGTCAGATCCACTGTGATCACATTGTCCGAGTAGACAAGAGTGAGACCTGTCCTGGCAGTAACGGCCCTGTTCTTTGTTATCGTCTTGTATGAGCTTCCATCGACAGAGAAGGTCCTTTCTCCGATATCGATATAGACGTCACCCTTTGCAGTAGTGGCTGCTGCTGCAAGGATGCAGAGAGATAGTATAGAACAAATAAGTAGCAATCTTTTCATCGCTACCATAATATGGGCTAGCAGTATGTAGGTCAATTGCCTCAGCTGCTACTTCATCCAAATTACATACCCACCACGCTAACGGTTATTTCTTTCTGTTAACATCAATAAGGCGACCAACTCCCACTATCTTCTCAGTTCCTCTGTGGTGAGCATCCTCGCAGCCGTTCCAGCTCTTGTCCCTGTTCTCGCTCTTGTACTTCTGGCTCATCCAGAGAACATCCTTCTGGACCCTCTCGAGGTTCCTCTCCAGAAGCGCCGAAACAAGCCTTATGAATTCGGCCAGGGTCTCGCCCTTTATTACAGATGGCGCATAGTGGACCAGCTGGATTGTATGGTGGGTGCAGAAGCCCTTGCTGTTCGAAAGTGCTGTTCTGAACTCCGCATCCGTCCCGAAGAGGGCTGCAACTGTCGAGCAGTAGCGGTCCAGCCTCTTCTCCATATGCTCGCAGACAAGACACCCCTTCTCCCGCTCCAGGATCGCCTCCTCGAGCTTCTCAAAATTCTTCTGGGCCTTTCTGGCACTGCCTGACGAGGCCACCTTCTCGAAGAGGGGTCTGAATAGTCCCTTGCTCTCCTCGTAGTATGTATCGAGAACAAGAGAAAGCGGCTGCGCCTTGTTCATTGCAGCAAGGTCGAGAAAGTGCTTGCCACAGAATCCTGTCCTGTTTATCTGCACGCGGATTTCCGGGACCATGACTGCAGGTCCGAGGTAATATCTGAGACTGTCCTCCTCTGCTCTCTTCATGAGGTCGCAGATGAAGCATTCACTATCCGATCTGATACCATCCCATACAGGAATCGTCTCCAGTACTTCTTTCATGAAGATAGCTTACCATCTTGCAGTCTGGATTGAAAAACCTTTTGAGCATTTCAATTGAAAAATGCATCGATGACAGTTAACATCACTCTCATGAAGAGAATTGTTTCCGCACTTGCCATTTTCCTCATTGTCCTCTCCTGCACCTTTGCATCCGACTCGTATATGGGTGGCTCCCTGGCACTGGGATACGGATTTTCATACAGCAAGCTGAGCTATGCAGGAATAAAGGAGGATGGAGCAATCCACACCTTCACAGTCGATCCGACGGCAAAGTTCGGACACTTCTTCGGTGCTCTCGGCTTCGAATACTATCTCAAGTGCAATACGATGTTCCTGAAGTTCGATGATGAGTGGGATTACGACAGCGACACCTATGATTACGATACCAATATCGATACGGGCATCTATGCCGCCTACAGGCGCCCACTTACAGAGAAGACAGGTTATATCCTCTCTGCAGGCCCCTCCTTCGACTACTTCGAAAGCTCTGTCGATGGCAGAAAGGAAAAGATATTCTTCCTGAAGGTCGGAGCCTCTGCAAAGATGTACAGAAGAATCTTTGCCCACCTTGTCCTCTTCTATGGTCTGGATGTCTCTGCACCTATCTGGTCCGATGTCGAAGTAAAGGTGGGAGGCACCGAGCAGACATCGACCATCGAGGTCTATGGTGTCCACATTTCTCCATTCATAGGAGCTGCCTTCAACTACTGACGCCTTACGGATGTGATGGCTTTGGTCCCTCCTGCGGTCCACCATTTGTTCCTGCATTCGATGCAGTGTATACAGCAGATGAAGAGCTTACTGTAAAGCTTGAAACTGTAGTCGATGTCGAGGATAGGGATGTCGGCATCACAGTGTATATACCATTTGTCTCACTTCCACCGCTGGCTGTTCCAGTAACTACCTTGTATGTGTTTCCAAGCTCAATCCCCGGACCTGAAAGAATCAGGATGTTGGAGGAACTGGTGTATCCAGTTGGAATATCGTAGGCGTAGACTATCTCACCGGAAGAGTTCTGGATCGTTACAGTGCTGCTTCCATAGTAGTCTTTACTGAGTACTACTGTTCCCTGGCCTGTACCCTCTGGAACGGAATAGTTGTTGGTGCCGATACCGGCAATGAGACCGCCTGATATAGTGAATGTCGCACTCTCGTCACAGTCGAAGGCGCACTCTGGAGAACTGCCTGCAAGTGCTACGATGGTTCCTCCGGATATGTTCATATCCCCGTTGGAATCTAGGGCATCGTTGGAGGAGCTGACAGCGTAGATTGTACCTCCTGAGATGTTCATATCATCGCCTGCATTGATGCAATCATCGGTTGCACTTATAGTTATCGTTCCTCCTGTTATGTACACATCCGCCTTTCCTTCGATTCCTTCAGGTGAAAGCTTGGGAGTCTCTGTCGATGTAGCGCCATCTGCATCGGTGACAGTTGTGGAGGATGTACCTTCATACGGTGTACCTGTAGTAGTGATGTTTATGGTTCCACCTTCGATCTTCACATATGGATCCGGATCATCGCTTGTGCTTGAAGTCTCGGCATCGTCGTCCACATCCCACTTGGCTGTTATGCCCTTTCCGACTGTATTGATCGTGATAGAACCATCGCGAATCTCCACATACCCTTCATCGGCATAGTCCTCTTCACTTCCTACGACAACAATGCCTCTACTTTCATTGTTGGTATTATTTCCTGTGCCAGTTATTGAAACTGTACCATCGTCCATGATGAAGGCATTCTTTACTCTGAAGCCATCGCGGCCCGTGGAGGAGGTAGTATAGGTACCATTCAGGATGTGGATGTAGTCATCTGAATAGACTGCATGCTTGTAGCCTTCTGTGATTGAAAGAGATCCTGATCCATAGAGCACGAGGGCCCCATTTGTATAAAGAGAACCCTTGTGGTCCGAGTAGTCGGAATAGTCTGTACCATAGCTCCTTCCATCGGTGAAGCTGTTCGTGCCAGTGACATTCATGATTACTTTGTCACAGTTCGTGATATCGAGACACGGATAGTTGTCACTGATTATAGTTGCACTGTCCAGAGTGACACCAAGCACATAGCCGGAGCTCTCTCTGGTCTTTACCTTGACAGAGCAGGCCGATGAGGCAGTACCTGTGATATTCAGAGCCAGGTTGCCCTCATACTCCGAGATGTCGATATTGATCCTGTTGTCCTTGAAACGGATTGTAGCATTGTCGAAGATGGTTATCTTGCTCGAAGTTATGCTTTCATAGGAACCCGAGCTGGATGTCTTGTAGGTCTGGTCCTCGACGTTGATATACAATGTTGCACCATAGGAGACTGAGGAGTAATCGGAATCAAGGGAGTCTATGTTCCTTTTTGATCCCACGGAGTTGGCATCAGAGCTGGATGTAGAGCTTGATGAGTCATCACAGGATGCAAGCAGAAGAGCACATAGAATTATAGTCAGAACAATCAGAATTCTTTTCATGGGCAAATCATATTGAAAGTCCCACTTTCGGAGCAATATTCGTATCTGACAAACCTGAGAAATACACACATTATTCATGAAATCCAGGCTTCACCTTTAGGTGAAACCCACTCTTGTTGATAATTAGCAACAAAAGTGGTATTAAGGGTAACGAAAGGAAATAACGGTTAATTATCATGAGAATGTCACAAATGTTTTCCAGGACCCTCAGAGAGGCTCCTACCGGTGCAGATACAAAGGGTTACGAATACCTTCTGAGAGCTGGCTATATCAGACAGCTGGGTGCAGGAATCTTCTCGCTGCTTCCACTCGGCTTCAGGGCAACACAGAAGATCTCCACGATCATCCGCGAGGAGATGAATGCCATTGGCGCAGAAGAGATCCAGATGCCGGTCGTGAACACAGCAGATATCTGGAAGGAGACCGGAAGATACTACTCCATCGACAAGGAGATGAGCCGCTTCCAGGATAGGGCCGGCAGGGACATGGTCCTTGCAATGACCCATGAGGAGGCAGTCACCGACCTGGCAAGGGGAGAGATCGACTCCTACAAGAGACTCCCTCTGCTCGTATATCAGCTCCAGACCAAGTGGAGAGACGATCCAAGACCAAGAGCCGGTCTCATCAGAGTAAGAGAGTTCACAATGAAGGACTCCTACTCCTTCGACAAGGACTACGAGGGTCTCGACAAGGTCTACAGGGCGCACTACAAGGCCTACTTCAGAATCTACTCCAGATGTGGCCTTCCATGCGTTGCAGTTGGCGCCGATTCCGGCATGATGGGTGGAAAGATATCCCACGAGTACATGTACCTCTCCCCAATCGGGGAGGATACGATCATCACCTGCCCAGAGTGCGGCTACACAGCAAACAGACAGGTTGCCGTCTTCAGGAAGGAGTACTATCCAGAGGCCGAGAGGCCACTTGAGAAGGTATCGACTCCAGATGCAAAGACGATCGAGGACCTCTGTGCATTCCTCAAGATCGAATCGAGACAGACCGCAAAGGCAGTCTTCATGGTCGGTTCCTTCATCAACGACAGGAATGGCGAAGAGAAGGACAGACTGATTGTTGCGATAATCCGTGGCGACATGGATGTCGAGGAGTCAAAGCTTTCGAACGCTGTAAAGGCAAATTCGATCAGACCGGCACACGAGGAGGAGATCACAGCCTGTGGCATCGTTCCTGGCTTCGGTTCTCTCATCGGTGCACATGGAGACTTCATCGCAGTAGTCGACGACTCTGTTGCAAAGTCCAACAACCTCGTTGCAGGAGCAAATGAAGCTGGATACCACTACCTGAACACCAACTTTGGAAGAGACTACAAGGCAAATGTCGCAGATATCGCTTCTGCAAAGCAGGGCTACATCTGTGCTGATTGTGGAAAGCCGCTCAACAGCTCAAGAGGTGTCGAGATCGGCAACATCTTCCAGCTCGGGACCAGATACTCCGAGGCAATGAACTGCTACTATCAGGCAGAGGATGGCACCAGGAAGCCAGTCATCATGGGCTCCTACGGTATCGGTGTTGGAAGACTTCTTGCCTGTCTTGCAGAGGAGTACAACGACGAGGGTGGCCTGAAGCTTCCTATCTCGGTCGCACCATACCAGGTACATCTCATCTCTCTCGTGAAGGACACTGCAATCGGAGAGCAGATCTACGAGGAGCTGACAAAGGCCGGACTCGAAGTGCTATACGATGACAGGAAGGAGTCAGCTGGCGTCAAGTTCGCAGATGCAGATATCATCGGTATCCCTGTAAGACTTACAATCGGCAACAGAAGCCTCAAGGAGGGCAAGGTCGAAGTAAAGATCAGGGCAACAGGTGAGACAACAAGCTATCTTGTTGCAGATCTTGCAGATGAGGTCAAGGCAGAGATTGCGAAGCTCCAGAAGGATATCGATGACCACATCGTCGAGAAGGAACTTGCTTAACAGCAACTACTAAATCAATCCATGACCGGTCGTTTCATTTGATTCGACCGGTTTTTTCTTTGGAAATAAAAAAAGACAGGACTCCAAAAGGAATCCTGCCATTGCACATCTTGCTATCGGAAGCTGTTATACAGCGCCGTTTGCCTTGAGAAGGTTGATCAGGTAGGTCCTACCAGATGCCTTTGCATACTCAAGAACGCTGTGTCCCTGATAATCGGTAGCGTTTACATCAGCACCGCTCTTGATCAGCTGTGTTGCAACTCTTGTGGAAGGGTTGTTGTTGACAGCCATTACGAGAGCAGTCTCGCCGAGGTAGTTCCTGGCATCGATATCTGCACCAGCTGCGAGAAGAACCTCGATCATCTTCGGATTGTCGGAGTTGTTGGCAGCAAGGTGGAGTGAGTTGGAACGATACTTTGGCTCAGCCTCATGGATGTCGGCTCCAAGCTCGATAAGAGCCTTGACGATTGCTACACAGTGGTTGTACTGGGAGGCAAGCATCACAGGTGAAAGACCCCACTCGTTATGGCAGTTCACATCAGCGCCCTGCTCTACGAGTGCCTTGATTTCACTGGCTCTTGTTGCTGTAATTGCAGCAGCGAGCAGCTTCTTGTTCAATGTTTCAGCGGATTTAGCCATTTCATTCTCCTAGCTTTATAGTTCTGTATACTTAGATAAATATTACAAAATCCGATTCTCGTAAATGGTTTTTACCAAAAAAATCAAAATTTTGTTTAAGATAAACCTTAACAATAACAGAAGTTACTAAATCTTTCTTAAATATTTTTTTCAAATATCCCTTGATAACGTTTCCACTTTCCGTTTTTTTCTCACGAGGATGACAAAGAATGTATAATTTTCTCATGCTGGCACGAGAACTGATCAAGAGAGTCCCAAAGGTGGAGCTTCACGACCATCTGGATGGCGGAGTGAGAATAGAAACGATCCTGGATATCGCAAAGAGGGAGAGTATCGACCTGCCGAGCAGGGATCCCGAGAAGCTAAAGGATTTCTTCATCCGTGGCTGCAGACAGAAGAGTCTTGTTCTCTACCTCGAGACCTTTGCAGTCACAACTGCAGTCATGCAGAGAAGGGAGGACCTTGAGAGGATAGCCTACGAGGCAGTCGAGGATCTTTCGAAAGAGAATGTCGTCTACGCTGAAATCCGATTCGCTCCATCCCTCCATACAGAACGTGGACTCTCGCTGGAGGAGATTGTCGAGGCCGTTCTTCTGGGCCTTGAGAGAGGAAAGAGGGATTTCGGCATGAGCTACGGTCTTCTCCTCTGTGCGATGAGAAATGAAAGCCCTGAGAAAACGATGAGGATTGCATCTCTTGCCATCTGCTATAGGGATAGAGGTGTTGTCGGTCTGGACCTTGCAGGAGGAGAAGCTGGCTTTCCTGCAAAGAATCACAAGGCCGCCTTCGATTACATGAGAGCGAACAATGGGTATATAACAATCCATGCAGGCGAAGCAGCCGGCCCAGAATCCATCCACCAGGCAATCCAGCTCTGCGGTGCGCACAGGATAGGCCACGGTGTCAGGCTTATAGAGGACATGAAGGTAGAAGGAATGAGGATAGAGAAGCTTGGTTCCCTTTCGCAGTATCTCCTGGACAGAGAAGTCCCGATGGAGATGTGCCTCACATCGAATGTCGGGACCGGTGCTGTAGAGTCCTACGAGAAACACCCCTTCCCCCTCTTCTACCACAATGGCTTCTGTGCATGCCTCTGTTCCGACAACCGACTCATGAGCGGAACGGACCTTACCGAGGAGATGGCAATTGCCTGTGAAGAGTATGGCCTTGGCATCGACGACCTTGAGAGGATAACGCTCAATGCGATGAAGTCAGCATTCCTCCATCATAGAGAGAAGCTGCAGCTGATAGAGGTCATAAGGAAGCGATACGAGCAGCTCAGAAGAGATTTTGATTGCCTGTAGAAGGAAAATGGAGGTCGAAAGACCTCCATTACTGTTCTATCAGGATATGCCCTACTTTATCTTCAGAGCATCAAGTGCTGAGACTACGGAAGTGTAGGTCCTTCCTTCGAAGTGCTTGTCCACACCCAGTCGAGCGAACATGTGCGCAACCTCATCCTGAAGGCCGCAGATGTAGTATTCGATACCATCCTTCCTGCAATCCGAGAAGACTCCCTCGAGCTCTTCGATCTCGCTGTGGTCGATCGTTGGAACACCGCGCAGAGAGAATATGATCCTCTTCACGCCCTGCCCCTTCAGCTCGTTGACTGTAGCTGTTATCCTCTCCTGGGTTGCAAAGAAGAGTGATCCATCGATATAGACGACTCTTGTGATCTCATCGAACTCTGGATCCTCTACCTGGATTCTCATCTCGCTGCGGGCACGCAGGACGAAGAGGATCATGGAAAGCCCTACACCAATGAGGATTGCCACTGTGAGGTCGAAGACGACTGTTGCGATCATCGTTATGAGGAACTGGGCAATACTGGTCTTGAGCCTGCCGGAGAACATATTCCTTATTGCGCTCCACTCATTCATTCTCCACGAGGTGACGAAGAGAACACCTGCGAGGGCAGCAAGTGGTATCTGGGCCATGAAGGGTCCGAGCAGGAACATCGAAAGAAGAAGTCCAATCGAGAGGATTATGGAGGTCATTCTCGTGACTCCACCGCTCTTGATCGCAACGCTTGTTCTTGCAATTGCTGCAGTTGCCGGGATTCCACCGAAGAATGGAATGACTGCATTGCCGATTCCCTGGGCATACAGCTCCTGGGTCGCATCTATCTTCTCTCCCTTCATCTTTCCGCCCGAGGCACCGCAGAGCAGAGACTCGATGGTTCCAAGCAGCGCAATAGAGATGGCCGGGGATATGAACTTCGATAGATATGCTGGATTCAGGGAGCTGAACTGGAGCCTTACCTCGGGAAGCAGTGTTCTGGGAATTGCTCCTACCGTTGCGACCTCGAACCTGAAGACCATCTGAATTACAAGAGCAGCGATTATAGCAAGAAGAGAGCCCGGGAATACTGCATTGAACCTCTTTGGCCAGAGAATCATTATCAACATGGCAATCAAGGTGAATACCACAGCCATCAGGACGGGCTGGAATCCGACCTCCGCATAGCTCAGGAGCTTGCCTATTGCACTTGTTCCTGCACTATGGGTTCCAAATGCATTGTCTATCTGACCGAGGGCAATTGTCACCGCAATACCACTGGTAAAGCCGGTAATTACAGGCTTTGGAATGAAGTAGACAAGCCTTCCTGCCTTGAAGAAGGCAAACAGCAGAAGTATCACACCAGAGAGAAAGCCTGCAGCATATACTCCCTGAAGGCCGTATGTGACTGAAAGGGAGATGAGTATTGCGGCCATTGCGCCTGTCGGGCCCGAGATCTGATAGGAGGCACCAGAAAGGCCTCCAATTATGATACCTGCCAGGATTGCACAGATAAGCCCGCTTGCAGCATCGGCTCCTGCCGTACTGCAGAGTATTCTGCAGACATAGGATTCTTCCTCGGATACCTCCGTTTCTTCGGTTCATACTCTGAACCGTGATGGATAAGCCTGGGTTTCATGCCCCTCAATCAAACATCTCGGTATGTACCCAGCAACCGTCATCGGAGCTGGGAGAGTCAGAGGCATTCACAATCCGCCCTCTTCAAAAGCATATCGCGACCATCAGTTTCTTGAAAACATATGGCCAAACGGTCCTGCAGGCAGTATGATCAGCAGGTTCGTCTTACGCAGTCAGGAATAAATCGAGGATGCCTTCAAGCAAAGTGCTGAGAAGCTTTCCTCTTTGAACATGAGGGGAGAGAAGGCGCTGTTTCAAGATGGAACAAAGATAGGAAGTCGTACCAGGAGGAACACCTTCTTATGTTAGACTGCGACTGAGAAGATAATGGAGAAAAGTCTTTCTAGAATCCCTTCTATTTTATTTGTCCGAAGCTGTCAACAACTTTCTGCTAGGACAAACAGAAAACAAGCTTAGATCCGTTTTCGGTAATTGATTTTGGACAATAGATACCCAACCCATACGAATTGGGTTGAATTTTTTAA